>OCTW011601781.1_pt1 | contig 16361 bp, 13 predicted proteins | sample 1539671 | NCBI WGS metagenome assembly OCTW01 (sample SAMN02144230, study PRJEB22623) | gut metagenome | biome: sheep rumen | host: Ovis aries | place: New Zealand
GGGGGAATCATTATCAAATTTTAAGACTTATGATTGGGGATTTTTGTGTACATTTGCAGCCAAAAACGGGCGAGATGAAACTGTACGACAGGATTGTATCTCTCTGGAAGAAAAAGGATTGCAAGAGCAACGAAGAAAGCGACGTGGCAAAATATCTGATAGTGGGATTGGGTAACGTGGGTGCCGAATACGAGGGCACGCGCCACAATGCGGGTTTCATGGTGGTCGACGCGCTGGCCAAAGAGGGCGAGGCACGCTGGAGCCTGGAACGCCACGCCTACCGGACCGAGGTGCGGCACAAAGGGCGGGTGCTGGTGCTGATCAAGCCGACGACATACATGAACCTCAGCGGCAAGGCGGTGAAATACTGGCTTCAGGCCGAGAAGATAGACTTGGCGAACCTGCTGGTGGTGAGCGACGACATAGCCCTGGAGACCGGGACGCTGCGGATGAAGAAACAAGGCAGCGGCGGCGGGCACAACGGGCTCGGAGACATAGAGACGGCGCTGGGCACGCAGAACTACTGCCGGCTGCGGGTGGGAGTGGGCAACCACTTCGGCCGCGGGCACCAGATAGACTACGTGCTGGGGCGCTTCGACAGCGAGGAGCTGGCGGCGCTGGAGCCGGCGATAGGACAGGCCTGCGAGGCGGTGAAGTGTTTCGCCACGCAGGGCGCCGACAGGGCGATGAACATGTACAACAAAAAGGGTAAGAGCGAATGAATCTGGCCATCGACATAGGGAACACGGCTGTGAAGTGGGCATGCTTCGAGGGAGGAGAAGAGGTGGAGCAGGGGCAGTGGGGAGGCAGAGGGGCTGTGCCCAAGGAGCTGACCGAGGCCATGGAGAGAGCGGAGAGGACGCTGGGGTGCGCCAGCGGGGACGTGACCTGCTTAGGAAGGGAGATACCGACCCTGAGCGCGAAGAGTCCGATACCGCTGCGGCTCGACTACCGGACGCCAGAGACGCTGGGTGCCGACCGGATTGCGGCGGCCTGCGGGGCATGGGCCCTGCACCCCGGGGAGGCCTGTGTGGTGGTGGACGCCGGGACCTGCATCACGGTGGATTTCGTGGACGGGGCGGGCGTTTACCACGGCGGAGCCATCATGCCGGGGTTGAAGATGAAATTAAAGGCGCTGCATACTTTTACGGACAAACTGCCGTTAATAGAAATCGACGGGCTTCAGCGAGCACCTGTGCTGGGCCGTTCGACAGAAGAGTGTATCGTTGCCGGGACACTGGGAGCCACGATGTTGGCGGTGGCGGGGTATGTCGCCCTCTACCGAGCCAAGACGACGGGGCTGCATGTGCTGTTGACCGGCGGCGACGCCCCGCGGCTGACGACCGGTGGAGCGGACGGATGGGAGCAGGTGCCGCACCTGACCCTTGCGGGGCTGGACGTGGCGATGCGCTACGCCGCCGAGAAAGGGGCATGACAGTAAACAAGAACAAGATGAAGACAAAAGACATCATAGCCACGACACTTGCCAAGATGGCCACCTTGATGACTCTGGCCGCCGCGATGGTGACACCCACCACACTGGTGGCCCAGGGGGGATTCAACATACCCTATTCGCAGTACGGCATCGGGAGCGACGAGCTCTGCCTGCCGGTTGCGGAGCGCATGGGCGGCGCCATACTGACGCGGTCGGCCTCGAACTATATCAACCCGATGAACCCGGCGTCGTATGCCGGCATAGAGAAGGAGAGCTTTGTCTTCGACATGGGGCTCAACCTGCAGGCGAACCGGCTGCGGCAGGGCGACGCGACGAGCCGTGCCGCCGACGGCAACATTGGCTACCTCAGCATCGGTATGCCGCTGACGGGGTGGTGGAAAATAGCCGCGGGCCTGATGCCCTACAGCACGGTCGACTACCTCTCGACCGTGGCGGGCAGCGACGGGGCGGAGACCGAATACTTCGGGTCGGGCGGAGTGAACCGCATCTTCGCCGGCATGGCCTTCAACATACCGGCTGGGAAGACGACGCGAGTGCAGGCGGGCTTCAATGTCAACTACCTTACGGGGCGGATTGGACGCGCCATCAGCTACACGTTTGCGGGCAACGACACGACGTACAACATCAACTCGAGGAAGGACAAGACCACGACGGTGAGCAATGTCACCTTCGACCTTGGCGTACAGGCGTGGCAGAAAATGGGGCAGAACCTCACACTCGGCATCGGGCTGAGCTACAAACCATATATGGACATGACCGCCTCGGACGAGGCGCTGATATACACATTCGCTGCCGACGAGACGATAGTCGACACCATCTTCCCGAGCCGCGGGCAAGCGACAGGCTTCAGCAGCCGTCTTGAGCAGCCCCGCACGGTGGGCGTGGGGCTGAGTCTGCAGGTGGGCAAAAGATGGCTGGTGGCCGCGGATGCCACCTTTGCCGCCTGGTCCGGCATGCGATATACCGAAGACCCCTCGCACGCAATATTCGGAGCCGACGCGGTCAGCTATGGACCGACGAGCCGGTATGCCCTCGGCGTGGAGCGCCTCGGCAACATGGATGCGTCGACATATTGGGGGCGCATAGGTTGGAGCGTGGGGGCACATACGGCACTCGACGTGCTACAAATCACGGTAGGGGGAGCGGAACACCGGCTCGACGCCTGGGGCGTAGGGGCTGGCATAAGCCTCCCTATGCGAAAAGGGCGCTCGCTGCTGACCCTCAGCCTGAGCTACAGCAGTATGGGCACGCCTGACGTGGTGCGTCGCGAAGCGCTCACAGTAGGCATCGCCGTGAGCAGCTGCGAGCGATGGTTTGTGAAGCGCAAGTACAACTAAGCAATAAACTGCCATTGGGCAGTACTAAAAGACAGAGACAAAACAAAAACAACGATAACGATGAAAACAATGAAGACAATGGCCCTTGGCCTCGCCCTGGCGGCAGCACTACCCGCCTCAGCACAGATGGAAAATTGGGGTTGCAACGACGCCACGCTCCAAGATCCACAGCCGATGATGGAAGCGGTGTCGCTATACCAGGAAAATGTGAAACAGTACAAGGCCAGCAAAGACCAGCGCTACCTGGAAGAGGCCTATCCATACTGGAAAACTGTCGTTGCCAACTGCCCCAAACAGAGCAAGAACCTGTACATCAACGGAGCCAACATTTTGAAGATTAAGATAGCCAAATCTACCACAGCCGAAGAACGCAAGGCCTATATGGACGAGATGCTCGCGATGTACGACACGCGCATAGCCAACTATGGCGAGGCGGCAAAGTATACTGCCAAGAAGGCCATGGAGATGGAAGAGCTGATGAAGGAAGACGGACTGAAGCAGTACTACGAACTGTACAGCGAAGCCGTAAAGATTGGTGGCGACGACCTGGAAGCCGGCTACTTGGTGAAATACATGGAAGCCACAATCAACTATGTGCGCGCCGGCTTAGCTGAGCCGACGCTGGTAGTCGACAACTATGACATAGCCAGCGACCTGCTGGAAGACGAACTGCAGAAGAATGCAGCCGACAGCGTGAAGGCCGCCACCATCCGAGGCTACATAGCCGGTGTCGAGGCCGCCTTCTCGCCGTATGCCAGCTGCGAGCAGCTGGTGGACATCTACGGCAAGAAATTCGAGGCCGACCCCGAGAACGTAGAGTTGCTGAAGAAAATCACCGGTATCATGATGCGCAAGGGGTGCACGGAGGAAGACCTCTTCTTCCGCGCCACGGAGAACCTCTACAGGCTGGAGCCCAGCCCGACGACGGCCATGCGCATGGGACAGATGAGCATCTCGAAGAAGCAGTTCACCGACGCAGTAAAATACCTCAATGACGCCCTCGACGGAGTAGATGCCAAAGACAAGTACAAAGTGTATATGCTCATCGGCACAGCACAGTACAACCTGAAGAGCTACAGTGCCGCCCGTGCGGCCTTCAACAACGCCGCCGAGGTCGACAGGACCAAGGGTGACCCCTACCGCATGATAGCCATGCTTTACGCTTCGAGCACCTCGAGTGCCAGCGAGGACAACATCAGCGGACGCAGCGCCTACTGGGCCGCGGTGGATGTACTGAACCGCGCCAAGAGCGTTGACCCGTCGGAGGCCAACGTCGAGGCTTGCAACAAAAGCATCAGCACCTATGCCGCCCACTTCCCCACCAAGACCGACGCCTTCATGGCAGGACTGGAGAACGGCAAGAGCTTCACGGTGCCTGGATGGATTGGTGTAACCACAACCGTCAGAACACGCTAACGTAGTGGCACCCACCGCAAGAAACAGAGCGACACGAGCGGGACGGAAGATCCCGGTCGTGTCGTTTTGTTTGCTTATGATGCTGACCTTCGCGGGGTGCCGATCCGGAGAAAGAGTCGACACCAGTGAACGGGCTGACTCGGCATTGCAGGTAGTACACAACGCACGAGTACACCGCAGCGACAGTGGACGGAAGCAGATGGAGCTCGACGCCCCAGTGATAAAAAAATACGATGTACCGAGACCCAAGACTCTCTTTATCGGCGACAGCGCACACCGAGTACACCTGCGGATATACGATGATTCGCAAAACGTTAAAGTGCTGATTGAGGCCAACAGAGCAGTCTCGTATGACGACCGAGACATAATGGAGGCTCACGACAGCGTAGTGGTGATAGACTACCGCGGGGGAGATACAATTTACCTTAAGAACCTGATATGGAACTCGTCGGAAGACCGGATCTATTCGGACCAGCCGGTTCGCTCGCGCAACGGAAAACGGTTGACCGAAGGCGACGGCTTCACGAGCAACCAAAAGATGGACAACATGAGGATAATAAGGCAGAGGGGGGTGATAGAATTCAACGACTAACAAAGCAAAAGAGTTAAGTTTATATGCAATTCACAGCAAATGAACTGGCAAAGATAGTACGCGGCACCGTCGAAGGCAACGGCGAGGCACGTGTATGGAAACCATGTAAGATAGAAGAAGGCTGCGAGGGGGGCATCACATTCCTCGGGAACGATAAATACACACACTACATATACGAGCAAGAAGCCACCATTGTGATAGTGAAGCGTGACTTCGTGCCAGAGAAGCCCATAAGTTCGACCCTCATACGGGTCGACAACCCATACATGGCCGTGGCGCTGCTACTGCACACATTCAATGAACGTACAAAACCGCCACGCGGCCGGTCGTGGCACAGCCGTCTTGGCCGTGGCAGCAAACTTGGCAAACGCTGCTATATGGGCCACTACGCCGTGGTGGGAAGACACTGCACAATCGGCGACGACGTAAAGATATACCCCAACGCAACCATAGGAGACAACTGCAAGATTGGCGACGGCACCATCATATACGCCGGGGTAAAGATATACGAGGGGGTTGAGATTGGCCGCAACTGCATCATACACTCCGGTGCCGTAATAGGAGCCGACGGATTCGGCTTCGCGCCCACAGGCGACGGCTCATGGAACAAGATAGACCAGATTGGCAATGTGGTGCTCGAAGACAATGTGGAGGTGGGGGCCAACACCTGTATAGACCGTGCCACCATGGGTTCGACGCGACTGCACGAAGGCGTGAAAGTAGACAACCTGTGCCAGATCGCCCACAATGTGGTGATAGGACAAGGGACCGCTATGGCGTCGCAGGTGGGCATAGCCGGCAGTTGCCATGTCGGCGAGCATTGCATCATAGCTGGACAGGCCGGCCTTGTAGGCCACATCAACGTGGGAGACCATGTCACCATAGGGGCACAGAGCGGGGTGACGCACAACATTGGCTCTAACTTGCAGGTCTTCGGAAGCCCTGCCATGGAAGCCTCCAAACGACGCAAAGTGGAGGTGCTGGTGAAGAACATAGAGAAGTTGGCAGCCCGCATAGAAGCTCTGGAGAAGAAATGAAGCCCAGCAAGATACTGGCGTTCATGGCTGTCGTGATGACAGCCATAGCCGCAGCGGGTTACATCATACCTGACGAGGGAATTGGAGTCGGCGACACCCGAATAAGGATGGCAAGCCTGCACTCCATTGTGGAGACACGACAGGCCACGCAAGATACGCCAAATACGCAAGAGTCGACGGTCCAAGAGGACACGCCTCTCCCCCACCCTACGACTGGAGATTCGGTGGCGTTGTACCGCAACCGAGTGAACAACGGGCCACAGCGCCTGTGGTTACCAGACGCACACTACCTCGATGCCTTTTGGCACAATGTCGAAACGGCACGACGGACAGGACGAACCATACGTATACTGCACTACGGAGACTCACAGATTGAGATGGACCGCATGAGTTCGCGTCTTCGCATCGGAATGCAGAGGCACTTTGGAGGTGGTGGCCCTGGCATGGTTCCATTCCATACCATCACCCCCTCGCTTACCGTCAGACAAAGCACATCTGGAGAACTGGTTCACCTATCGTCGTTCGGAGACAGCACGGTAGTGCGCAGTCGTGGAGACTACGGTCCGATGATGCAGTGTTTTCGTATGGCCGAAGGCACCGCCAGCACAACCCTACGCAAAGCGCAAACCAAAGGGGTTGACGAGCGGGCCAAGCGATTCTCGACCGTCACACTGCTATACAACAACCGTGGGTCACGGTTCGTGGCCACCCTGAGCGACCGCCGCAACAAGACGGAGTTGCCCAAACTCAGTACAACGGAACGAGGTATCGGAAGTTTCACATGGAAGACGGACTCGACGTCAGACAACATCAGACTAAACGTACAAGGAAATGCCGACCTTTACGGAGTACTTGTCGACAACGGCCCGGGCGTGGCTGTAGACAATATACCGATGAGAGGCTGCTCCGGACAGCAGTTCACCCTAATACCCGCGGAGAAGCTCGGTTCTGCCTACAGCAAGATGGATGTAGGCCTAATCATTCTTCAGTTCGGAGGCAACTCTGTTCCGTACCTGAAGAACGAGAAACAGATATCCACATACTGCCAGTCGATAGGACGACAGATAGAACACCTGCACAAATGCTGCCCGAAAGCCAAAATACTCTTCATAGGCCCCTCGGACATGAGTACCCGGGTGGCTGGCAAGATGCAGACCTACCCCATGCTGCCGCAACTGGTTGACAGCCTGGCCGCCACTGCCACTGCCCACGGAGCAGCGTTCTGGAGCATCTACCACTCCATGGGCGGTTACGGCTCAATGGCAGAGTGGAACAGACAAGGACTTGCCGGTTCAGACTACATACACTTCACCCAGCGAGGTGCCGACATGACGGGGGACCGGCTTTGGGAGACGCTCTATAACAGTTACCGGCTCTACATTCACGAGAAAAAGCAAGCCCGCCCACTCTCGACAAAACCACGCAGACGATGAAGCCTCGAAAGTCCATGATAGCAGCGATGGTATGCATAGTGTGGATGACACACTGCGCCGTCGCCCTGCCCAGCGAAGAACAGCAGAAGCGGTATCCGTTTGTGAACTATGCTGCCAACACACTGCATTACGACAGCGGAGCCACACGGATACGTGCATTTTTCGACCGCTGGCACACAATGGCCACAAATGGAAACGGCAGTGTCAGCATAGTGCACATAGGAGGCTCGCACGTCCAGGCCGGACTGCTGAGCAATACCATCCGCACTGGACTCCTGGCGACCCAACCCACCATGGTAGGGCCGCGCGGCATGGTGTTCCCCTACTCCGCCGCTGCCAAGTGCAACAATCCGGCCGACTACCGCATTCACTGCCCCCAACCAGTGCTGTTGACGCGCAACGTGAGCAAAGACCACACCGTAGCCTTGGGAGCGTGCGGCATTGCCGTCACAGCGCACGACATACCCACCGACATTCAGGTCGTGATGAACGAGCCCCACGTCGACTATCACACAAACCGCATCATACTAATAGGCCACAGCGAACAACCACTGATTCCACGGCTCCGTATAGACAGCGGCGACATTTACCCGACATACATCGACCAGAGGACCGACCGATATGTGTACAACCTTGGCCGTGACGTAGACTCTTTCGAGATCCATATTCCCTGCCGCGAAGGTGAGAGCTTCACTGTGGGTGGGATATACCTCGACAACCGCCGTGACGGCATCACGCTGAGCTCGCTGGGTGTAAACGGAGCATCGGTGCCAGACTACCTGCGGTGCCAGCATTTCGTACGCGATATGCGCCTACTGCGGCCCGACGCCGTAGTGTTCGGCATAGGTATCAACGATGCCGTGCCGCAGGACTTCGACACAGCCGCCTTCCGGCAGAACTACCTGCGCCTGACCGACTCCATACGCAGCATCAACCCCGACTGCGCATTCATATTCATAACCAACAACGACTCCTACCGCAAGACCGGACGACGAAGATACAAAGTAAACCGCAACGGAGAGCTGGCCCGGGAAGTCTTCTACCGCCTAGCCCACGACACCGGCGGAGCGGTGTGGGACCAGTTCGAGGTCATGGGCGGGCTGGAGTCGATGGACAAATGGTACAAGTCGGGGTTAGCCCGCGTAGATCGCGTGCACTTCACGGCAGCAGGCTACCGCCTGGTCGGCGCCCTGTTCACACAAGCCTTGCTGCAGGCCTACAATACAGAGACAGACCACACCACCACACTACCCTATGATCGATGACCTGCTGACATACCTGCGACAGCTGCTACAGTTTGACAGCACACACCCCCTACTCTTCACCCAGATCCACTTCTGGGTGTTCTTCCTGCTGGTCTATGCCGTGTACTGCCTATTCTGTACCGGACGCCGACTGACCAAACACCGCCGGGTGGCCCGCAACGGATACCTCTTCATAGTGAGTCTGTTCTTCTACTATAAAACATCAGGCCTCTTCGTACTGCTCTTGGTCTTTTCCACCCTGGTGGGCTGGCTGCTTGGCATCGGCATGGACCGCAGCCCTTCGGCCTCACGACGAAAAACCTATGCTACAATAGGTGTGACGCTCAACCTGCTCGTGCTTTGCTTCTTCAAGTATGCCTATTTCTTCACCGACATCTTCAACGCCACCTTCGGGACCGAATACAGCATAGCCATCAAGATAATACTGCCGGTAGGCATATCCTTCTTCACCTTCCAGAACATCAGCTACATAGTTGACGTATACCGGAGGAAGATAGCTCATGTCGGCAACCCGCTTGACTTCGGCTTCTATACAGCCTTCTTCCCACAGCTTGTAGCCGGTCCTATATTACGGGCCGACCAGTTCGTGCCGCAGCTTTACAAGCCCTTCTTCCTCACGCGGCGCCAGTTTGGCATAGCCGTCTTCTGGATACTCAACGGCCTTGTGAAGAAGATAGTGTTGAGCGACTACCTGGCGGTGAACTTCGTAGACCGGATTTTCGAGAACCCCGCCCTCTACACCCCCTTTGAGAACTTCTCGGCACTGATGCTCTATTCGCTACAGGTCTATGCCGACTTCTCGGGCTATACCGACATAGCCATCGGCGTAGCCATGCTGATGGGCTTCTACCTGCCTCAGAACTTCAACTCGCCTTACAAAGCCCAGAACCCCACTGACTTCTGGCGGCGCTGGCACATGTCGCTCTCGCGCTGGCTGCGCGATTACCTCTACATACCTCTTGGTGGGAACCGCACATCAGGCTTCCTCTCCTACTTCCTTCTGTTCGCCATACTCGCCATTGCCGCATTCCGCCTGCACAACACGGCATTCACGATAGCGGTGGTGACGGTATGCCTCGTCATTGCGGCCCTGCTTGCCTTCCGCCCGTCGCACCGTCGCGAGCTTGGCACCAACGTCAATAACATGGACACCATGCTTCTTGGCGGCCTATGGCATGGAGCGTCATTCAACTTCATCACATGGGGCGGACTAAACGGTCTGGGCATACTGGTACATAAATGGTGGCGGCGGCAAAGCTGGACAACCCATATCGCAACCCTTGTAATCGTAACCATAGGACTACGCATAGGCACTGAGATGGCTGACAGTCCGTTGCTGAGCATGCTGCATTTCATTTCGCTTGTGTGCCTGATAGGCTACACCGTGCTCCACCTGCTTCCGCAGCAGACTCGCGGCACACGTGGCGCATGGGTGGTGTGGAGCACGCTGCTCACCTTCGTCTTCATCTCGTTCACCCGACTCTTCTTCCGGTCAGGGTCGAACCTTGACCCTGCCGAAGCCAACGAGATAGCCTGGCAGACAGCCTCGCTCATGGTGGGTCAGATAGGCTCACACTGGGACCTCGCCGTGATACCCGACGTGCTGAGCCACTACTGGCGCCCCTTCCTGCTCTTTGCGTTAGGCATGGCCGTCCACTGGCTCCCCGAGCGATTCAAACGCCGCTACCGCCTTTGGTTCGCCATGATGCCACTTTGGCTCATGACCCTCGCGACCGTACTCACCGCAGTGGCGCTCTATCAGTTCGTCACCGCCGACTTGCAACCGTTCATCTATTTCCAGTTCTAAACCCCGCCCAGCCAATGAAAATAAGACAGACGTCCTACTCCAATGCGGTTGCCGTACTGGCCAACCTACTGCTGGTCTATATACTCTACATGGTGACCCGAGTGGCCTATGTGGCAGAAAACTGGCAACTCTTCGCGCCCACCTGGAGCGCCCTCGACATGGGCGATGTGCTGCGCGGCTCGCTCCGCTTCGACACCTCGGCCATCGTCTACACCAACGCCCTGTGGATAGTGCTCATGCTTCTGCCCTTGCACATCAAGGAGCGGTCATGGTGGCACACCATGTGCAAGGCCATTTTCGTAACCGTCAATACCGTAGGTCTGAGCATAAACCTTGTGGACGCCGTCTACTCGCAGTACACAGGACGCCGCACCACATGGTCGTTCTTCAGCGAGTTCAGCAACGAAGGCAACCTTGGCGGCATCTTCTTTGTGGAAGTAGGACGGCACTGGTATCTTCTACTGCTCGGCATAGCCCTCCTCGTAGCATTGCTGCTGCTCTATGTGAAACCCCAGGGACACCCTGGGCGGCCGCTGTGGCGCTACTATGCCGTGCAGACCGCAGCCCTGGCAGTGGCAATTCCGTTATCGATAGGCGGCATGCGCGGCGGCTTCACGACCGCCATCCGCCCCATCACCATCAGCAACGCCAACCAGTACGTCAACACCCCGACGGAGACAGCCATAGTCCTCAACACCCCCTTCTCACTTATCCGCACTGCCGGGAAGAAACCGTTCTCCGACCCGCGCTACATGCCGGACAGCGAGATGGACAGCCTCTACACGCCCCTGCACAGTCCCAGAGGCCACAACCAGAGAAACCGCAAAAACGTGGTCGTGCTTATCGTAGAGAGCTTCGGCCGCGAATATATAGGCTACTACAACCGAGGGCTTGACGGGGGCACTTACCGTGGGTTCACGCCCTTTGCCGACTCGCTGCTCGGAGTCTCGCTCACGTGGAGCCACACCTTCGCGAACGGACGCAAAAGCATTGACGGAATGCCCTCCATACTATCGTCGATACCGATGTTCGTCGAACCGTTCTTCCTCACGACGGCCTCGCTCAACGAAGTGGGCGGCCTGGCCCGCTACCTGAGCGAGGAGGGCTACCAGACCGCCTTCTTCCACGGAGCGGAGAACGGCTCGATGGGGTTCCAGGCCTTCGCCCGGACCACCGGCTTCGAGCGTTACCTTGGCCGAACCGAATATGACGCCGACCCCGACTTCAACGGGGAGGCCGACTTCGACGGCACCTGGGCCATCTGGGACGAGCCCTTCCTACAGTTCTACGCGCAAAGCATGAGCCGGATGCAGGAACCCTTCATGACGGCCGTCTTCACAGCCTCGTCCCACCATCCCTTTGTGGTGCCGGAGCAGTATGCCGACACCTTCCCTGCCGGCACGCTGCCGATGCACCGCTGCATCGGATATGCCGACCACGCCCTGCGACGCTTCTTCCAGACAGCCTCGCAGCAACCATGGTACAAGAACACTATATTCGTGCTCACCTCGGACCACACCAACCAAACGGCCCATGACGAATACCGCACCTCGCTGGGCCTGTTCTCGGCCCCGATACTCATCTTCGACCCCACGGGCGAGCTGCCGCGCGGGATGCAAGACGGCGTGGCGCAGCAGATAGACATCATGCCAACCCTGCTTTCGCTGCTTGGGTGCGAGAGGCCATACATAGCCTTCGGCAAGAACCTTGTGGACATCGACTCCACCGAGCGAGACTGGGCTGTGAACTACAGTGGCGGCATATACCAATATGTCGACGGCGACTACGTGATACTCTTCGACGGCACCCGGACGACAGCACTCTACAACTATGTCGCCGACCCGCTCCAGAGCGACAACCTGCTCGGTACGATGCCCGAACGTGAAGAGCGCATGACACGACGACTCAAAGCCATCGTTCAGAGCTACATGCAGCGCATGACAAGCGACAGACTCACGGTAAAAAATGACTGCCAAACACAATAATCACGCGTATGTCGCGTACTTATTGGTTAGATATTAATCTTTAAGCCACAAAGTCATGAGAAAACAAATCCTGATTATGGCACTGATGCTGCTCGGCCTGGCAGGCGTCTCGGCCCAGACCGTACTACCCGACAGCACCTCCACGACCGATAACACAACCATAGAGAAGGCAGCGCCGGCCAGCGTTCCCACCCCCACCCTTGGCGGCGAGGACGAGGACGACGAAGAGAACGTCATAGGCGGACGCGTCGAGCGTCGGCAGCCGCGAGGCGTCGAGTTGCAACGCACCCCGTCCGACAAAGAGGCCAACATCCTTGGCATGCCGATATACTACGACACGTTGGGCAATGTCATCGGCGACGGCAGACCTACGCCCACTGGCGGACACTACCGCCGACCCAAACACCATTACTTCAACAACCTAAGCGACCAATACTGTGGCTTCTTCTGCGAGGCCACGGGCATGATAGGGCCGGCCGACATAGCGGGCGGCTTCAACCTCACCTACCTGCCCGAACGCTGGGGTGCCTACGGATCGGCCCTGTTCGGCGTCAACCACAGCTACCTCACCGTGGGGCCGGCTCTGCGCCTCTCGGGCTACGACAGCCGCCTGGACTGGCAGCTCTACAGCGGAATCGTCTTCGGCGGAATGCATGTCGGCGCGGAGGCTGGAGTGCGTTTGGCACTGCCGCAGCAGAGGAGCGACTTCTGCTGGTCGTCGGCCTCGATGGGCCTGGGCGTAATCAACGGCGACACGTACTTTACCTTAGGCCTCAGCCTTCAGATTGTGGCGTTCAGCACTTTGGGTCTGTTCTTATTGTGGTAATCCCATGGCGGAATACATTATAGACGAGAAGCGCGAAGCCCGCGAGATACAGGCCAAGTTCGAGGAGCTGCTGGCGGCCTGCCGCGAGCTGAAACCGCTCACCAGCGACGAAGAGGCGCAGATTGTCCGCGCCTTCCAGATAGCCCGCAACGCCCACGAGGGCACGCGCCGCAAAAGCGGGGAGCCGTATATCTTCCATCCGCTGGCCGTGGCCATGATAGCCGTGAAAGAGGTCGGCCTCGGTCCGATAGCCGTGGTGTGCGCCCTGTTGCACGACGTGGTTGAGGACACCGACATCTCACTTGAGGAGCTGCGTATGCTCTTCGGCGACCGCGTGGCCACCATCGTCGACGGAGTGACGAAGATCGACGACGTGATGGTGATGCAGCAGACCGACAGCAAACAGGCCGAGAACTACCGCAAGATACTGCTGTCGATGTGCAACGACGCCTACGTCATCTTCCTCAAGCTCTGCGACCGGCTTCACAACATGCGCACCCTCGGCTCGATGCGAGACACCAAGAAGCTGGCCATTGCCAGCGAGACACAATATCTTTACATACCCCTCGCCCACCGACTTGGCCTGTACAATATCAAGACCGAGCTCGAGGAGCTGGTCATGCGCTACACCAATCCGGACAAATATGCCGAGATAGCGGCCAAGATAGCGGCCACAGCCGGTACCGAGGAGCGTCTGGCCGAGTGCCTTGTACGCCCCGTCCGCGAGCTGCTCGACCACCACGGCTACCACTACACGATAAAGACACGAGTCAAATCGGTATACAGCTGCTGGAAGAAGATAGAGAACAAGCACGTCGACTTCGAGGAGATATACGACCTCTACGCGATGCGCATCATACTGAAGGATGTGCCGCGCGAGCAGGAGAAAGAGGAGTGTTTCAAGATCTACGCCCTCATCTCGGGGCAGTTTCCGCCCAACCCGACACGCTTCCGCGACTGGATTACACGGCCGAAGAACAACGGCTATGAAAGCCTTCAGACCACGGTGATGACCCCCATAGGGCGGTGGGTGGAGGTGCAGATACGCACCGAGCGGATGGACACCATCGCCGAGAAAGGCATGGCCGCCCACTTCCTCTACAAGGAGGCCCACCCAGACGAGCAGCTCGACTCGAACCCTGTCGAGGAGTGGCTGCAGCAGATACGCACCTCGCTCGAGCAGAGCGACAAGAGCGCCCTCGACCTGGTCGAGGAGTTCAAGGAGACCCTTTACACCAAAGAGATATACCTCTTCACCCCCGCCGGCAAAACCGTGGTGTTGCCCAGCCGCAGCACGGTACTCGACTTTGCGTACGCCATCCACAGCGCCTTGGGACAGCACTGCATCGGCGCGAAGGTGAACGCACGCCCCGCCGCCATCGGCTACCGCCTGCACACCGGCGACCAGGTGCAGGTGCTCACCTCCAAGAAGACCCTGCCCCAGCCCGAGTGGCTCGACCAGTGCCAGACGCCGCGTGCCAAAGAGGCCATCAAGGACTTCCTGCGACAGCAGAAGAAAGAGTATGTCGGCGAGGGCCGCCGCAAACTGGCCCAGTACTACAACAACCTGCACCTGAAGGACAACCGCCAGAACTTCGGCCAGCTGAAGCGCTTCCTCAACCAAAAGAGCGACGTGGACCTGTACTATGACATAGCGGTAGGCACCATCAGCGAGCATCAGGTGGCCGAGTGCTTCGGCAAGGCCCGTCCGGCGCCGAAGCTCTTCTTCCTCGACCCCTACAAGGACCTCTTCGACAACAAGTCGGAGAACGGGCAGGGCCATGGCGACGAGGTGTCGCCCACGCCGTTCCTGCTCGACCACGAATACGAAGACCTTCCCACCGAGACGGCGACGTGCTGCAAGCCGGTCCCCGGCGACCAGGTTGTAGGCATCGTGCAGGACGGCAAAATCATGGTCCACCGCACAGGCTGCAAGATAGCCATGGACGAGATGGCCAGCCACGAGAACCATATAGTGCGAGCCAAGTGGCGTCCCGGCGAACAACTGTCGCTGCTCACCGGCATAGCCCTTACGGCCATAGACCGCAAAGGGCTGCTGCAGGAGATTACCGGTCACATCTCGGACGAGATGGACCTGAACATGCGCGCCATCACACTGGAAGCCTCGGAGGGGGTGGCCCGCGGCATCATCATGCTCTACGTCACCGACGTGGACAAGCTCAACGGCCTCATAGACAAACTGAAACACATAGACGGCATCGAGGACGTGCACCGCATCTGACACTGCCACACAAGACAGGAACCATGAACGAGCAGCAAACCGCCTTCCAACGACTGTCCGACATACTGGACACCCTGAGACAGGAGTGCCCCTGGGACCGCAAGCAGACCATCAAAAGCCTGCGCTACCTCACCATCGAGGAGGTCCACGAGCTGAGCGAAGCCATAGTGGAAATCGAGAACCTGAAGGCGAAGGCAGAGAGTGGCGAGGCAGACAGCGCCAAGGCAGAGGCACAGTCGTCGACGCTCAACTACCAATTCATGAAGGAGCTGGGCGACATAGCGATGCACATCCTATTCTACTGCAAGCTGGCCGAGGAGCAGGGTCTCTTCACCACGGCCGACGTGTACAACACCGTGTGCGATAAGCTCATAGACCGTCACCCCTTTATATACAACAAGGAGCAGTACCACGGAGAGAGCTGGGAGCAGCTGAAGATGCGTGAACGCGACCACCGCAGCGTGCTGGAAGGGGTGCCGGATTCGCTCCCCTCGCTGGTCAAGGCAGTGCGCATGCAGGAGAAGGTGGCCGGGCGCGAAACCGGCAGGCCCGACGGCGACATCGGGATAGCCGCGCCGACGGCAGAGCCGCTTCCGACCGACGAGGAGTCGATTGGCGACATGCTCTTCGCCGTCGTCGACTGGGCCCGTCGCCACGGCATCAACGCCGACGACGCACTCTGCGCCGCCAACCGCCGCTTTCGCGAAAGCATTTCTTGATGGCGTGTGGGAATGTAGGGAGATTTCTATCGGCCCCAACTGTCGCGGTCGAGTGAACGGTATGTAATCGCCTCGCGCAGGTGGTCGGGGGTTATGTCGGGGCTGGCGTCGAGGTCGGCGATGGTGCGGCTGACGCGCAGGATGCGGTCGTAGGCGCGGGCGGAGAGACCGATGCGGTTCATGGCCTGTTCCATGATGGTGCGGCACTCGTCGGAGAGGGCGCAGTGTTCGCGAGTGAGTTTACTG
>OCTW011510487.1_pt1 | contig 16352 bp, 18 predicted proteins | sample 1539671 | NCBI WGS metagenome assembly OCTW01 (sample SAMN02144230, study PRJEB22623) | gut metagenome | biome: sheep rumen | host: Ovis aries | place: New Zealand
CCGAAAAGAAAAACCGCCGTCTGGATTCAGACAGCGGCTCTTTCGGCTGGCCTTATGCTGTTTTTTCAGGTGGGTAGTTCATCTTGCTTTTTCTCAACCTCCTCCTGTACGGCTGCGATACGCTCCTTCATCTGCCTTGCGGCCCTCTTTTGCGAAGCCTGGGTGCATTTCTCTGACTTGTAAAAGCGTGTGGCGTCGTGCTGGACCACCTCAAGAGCGCCGATATAGCGGTAGAAGATCGTCACATCCTGCTTGAAGCGGCCATCCACAACATACGGCTCCGAAACGGTGATCTTGTCGATCAGCGTGTTCAGAAGTCCAGGTGTCAGCTCGTCGAACTCCCCGTACCGGGCAAACAGGTCCGCGACCTTCTCGGCAGCAGAACGCTTATCCTGTTCTTCCGCGCGGGCGTCGTTATAAGACTTGATCTGCTCCCGCACCGCCTCCTGCTCCTTCTGATACTTGTTCATCATCCGGCTGTAGTTGCTTTCGCTTACTGTGCCGAAAAGATGATCCTCATAGAGCTTATCCAGCAGCTTATTTAAGTCGGCCAGCCGCTTTGTCAGGGCGGCATAGACCTCCGGAGAGAATCCCGGTTCTTCCTTTTCCGGCGTCATGGAAACGATTCGGTTGATCAGAGCCTGGCGGTCAAGCCTCGCCTCTTTGGAGAGCACCTGGATATCTTCCAGCACAGCGGCTTTCAGATCTTCCTCAAAGACCTTGTGCTGGGAGCAGCGGTGCACTCCGTAGGTGGCATAGGTCGTGCAGACATAGATCATGCGGTCACAGTTGCTCCCATACTTCCTTCGGGTCAGCGCCTTGCCGCAGTCGGCGCATTTCAGAATGCCGCTGAACAGGTTGGAGGGAATCTGAACGGTCTGTTTGTAGTCCTGCTTCTTAACCGCGACAAGCTGATTCGCCCGTTCCCAGACTTCCCTTGAGACGATTGCCTCATGGGTGTCCTGAACGACGATCCATTTGCTTTCATCGGTTTTGGGGTGTTTTTTGGTCTTGAAGATCGTTTCAGATTTCCCATAGGCCAGGTCTCCGCAGTATACCGGGTTCCGGATGATGTTCCGCAGGGTGTCCGGTCTCCAGATATACCGGGATTCCTCTGTCGGGAACATATCCTCCTTGTTGAGCCATCCCCGGACATGGTGAATCCACGATGGGCAAGGCACCTTTGTCTCACGCAGATAATCCCTGATCCGATGATTGCCCCAGCCCTGCAATACAAGGTCGTAAATCTTCACGATATATGGAGCTGTCTCCGGATCGGGGATCAGGTTGTTCTTGTCAGCAGGGTCTTTCAGGTAGCCGTAGGGCGGCACCACGGAGCGGTGCTTTCCCTCCTTCGCCCTGGCGCGAAAGGAAGCCTTGATCTTGACCGACGTATCGCGGCTGTAAAACTCGTTGATGGCGGTTTTCAGCGAGGCATAAATGGTGCTTTGCTGGTTCTCACTGTCGAAGCCATCATTGATCGCAATATAGCGGACCTTATGCGTCGGGAAATAGATTTCAGCATACTGTCCCGTCTGGATATGATCCCTGCCCAGCCGGGACAGGTCTTTTGTAATGACCGTCCCGATCTTGCCCAGGGCAATGTCATCAATCATGCGCTGGAAATCCGGTCTGTCATAGTTCAAGCCGGTATAACCGTCGTCAATATAGAACTCGATGGGGAAAAGATGATGCTCTCTGGCATACTGGGCGAGAATCGTCTTTTGTGTCTCAATGGAAAGGCTCTCCCCAAGCCTCTCATCGTCTTTGGAAAGGCGGCAGTATAGCGCCGTTACTTTAGGCTGCTGATCCATCGTCGTTTTCCTCCTTGTTTTCATCGGTATCACCATTGTAGTCAGCGGCCTTACCTAAGTCGAATGTGCGTCCTGATGATTTCATCCGTTTCTTTTCCGTAAAATAAACCCGGTAGGCGTCGGCAAAAAGCTCCAGCATGGGGCGCTCATTCGTAAAGGCCCGGCGGATACGCAGCTCCGGTTTTTTCGTTTTCTTTCTCATTGACTTCTCCTTCCTCACCGCACATCTCTGGAACGCAGGCGCTCCAGATGCCGGGTGTAATAGTCCAGGGCTTTCATGATAAAGTCCTCTTTGTCCTTCTGAGTATGAAAGCGGCCAAGAAACCGCTCATACCGCTCCATAGGCAGCTTCAGGTACTCCTTCTGATTACCCTTGACCTCCGTCATGATCTCAAATACTTTATCCTCTGTAAGAAGCCCCATTTCGCTCAGCTTGCGCATACGGACAGCCTGAGAATAAGAGGGCGTGACCTCATCTGATTGAAAGACCTCGATCACGGCTTTCTGTTCCTCAGACGGCAGATAGGACAGCTCCACAGCCGGTGTCAGAGCGACCCGCCCCGCATCCACCAGCTCAAGAAGGGGCTGCTCCAAATGGGTGAGACGGATATACCGCTGGACGGTCCGCCCGCTTTCACTGTCTGTCACTTCGTCCCTCGACCACTTCTGGCCATCCTGTCCAGAACGGCCCTGATGCCGCAGCGCCTCCATTTTCATCTTGTAGGCAAATGCCTTTTCAGAAGGTAAAAGACCCTCTCTTTGCAGGTTGCTGTCCACCAGGCGGATCACCGCCTCATCCCGGCTCATCTCATGAATAAAGGCAGGGATGGTTTCAATCCCTGCCTTCCTGCAAGCGTACACACGCCGATGTCCGCTGATGATTTCGTATCCGTCCCCGGCCTGCGGCCTTACCATGATTGGGGACAATACTCCGTTTTCCTGAATGCTCTGGATGAGCATTTCCATTTCAAGATCGTCCTTCACCTTGAAAGGGTTGTCCTCAAAGGGGCTGCATTCAGATACTCTGATTTCCTCAAATTTCATGACCGTTCACGTCCTCCTTTCCTCCGGGCTTCAATCTCCCGGCGTCTGATCTGCTCCAAAACCTCCGGAGGGATCATGGAAATGATCCGCTCCAGTTCCTTCTGTTTTCGGTTCAGCTCATAGAGCTGCTGATTCTTCTCCTGAATGACCTCGCCTTTCTCGGCGTTTTCATTCTTGAAATACCTCGTGTTCTGCCGCTCAAGATCAACGCTTTCTTCCAGGTAGCGGATCTGTTTGTCCGTTGCCTTGAGCTGATCCTTGAGCTTTGCCATCTCCGGGGCATACCGGCCCAGAAGGGCAATGGCAGCCTCCTTTTTCTTGCTGCCGTTAAACACGTTGATATCCTTGATCGCCTGCACGATCTCCTCATAATGGTCGTATAGGAGACCGGCGTTCTTGAACATATAGACCGGGATGTGCTGGCGGTGGGAAACGCGGGCGGGAGTCCCGCGGGTCAGGTCGGGATAGCGTTCCGCCATATGCTCATAGAACTCATCCTGCCACTTGCTCAGACCCGCCGGACCTCCCACGATGTCCTTTGAGGAAAGCCTGCCATTTGCTGTGATCGGGACAAAACAAAGGTGCATATGGGGCGTTGCTTCGTCCATATGCACCACAACAGAAATGATATTCTCTTTTCCGATCTTCTTGACAAAGAACTCTGTTGCGTACCGGAAGTATGCCTCCTGCTCCTTTGCCATTTTCGCCTTGATCCAGTCGGGAGTAGCTCCGATAAAGCAGTCCTGCAGCACCACGCTGTCCTTCCGCCTTTTTGCTCCCGCCTCCTCAATGCGTGCCAGGACAGCGTTGCGGTAAGTGGCTTTCGGCTGGATGATGTGATAGTTCATCTCTCTCTTTTCCGGATCAATGTCTGGGTTGCTCTTGTATTCCTCTTTGAGCCTTTCATTGTGTTTGCAGATTCGTCCAACGGCGGCAAGCTTCCGTTTTTCCATCCGCATGATTGCGTAATTCGCCATAGGAACCTCCTTTCAGGAAGGAAGGATGTAAGAATGCAGAATGTCTCGTTGAAGGTCTTCTTCATCCTTCTTGAGTTGGGCGCAGTCCTTCTTTCGGGAAGTGGGAGGTGATCGTCAGCCTGCTTGTACACAACAAACGCCTTGTGAAGATGCGCTCATGCTTTGTTCGCGCCTGCGGCGCTCATAAACCATTCGCCCATCCGCCGTCAGTGTGTGTTGCTCGCCTCCCCGGCGCTCGCAACACAACTGCCGCCGCACCGAAAAAACCGCAGGTTTTTCCTTCGGCGCTTTTGTTGTGTAACCCACTACACCTTGCAAGCAAGGTCGTGGGCCAGACGTTCCCTCTGGACTCCCTTTTAAGGGCTCGTATGAACAGAAAACCTCCCGGTTTTACCGTTCATCCTCACCCTTCGGCAAAGACCAAAACCACAGCGCCCCTTGCTTCACTGACCGTATCGCAAGCTGTGCTTTTGCCTTCTTTGCCGTGCTCTCGCTGATGCCTGTGCCGCGCATCATATCCATAATCTCTCGCTGCGATTTTGGTCCATCAGCGAGAAGCTGTGACAGCGCGTCCTTTGCTGCCTGCATTTGCGTGTCCGGTCTTCCCACACCCGCGAACACGTTGCCCAGGACTTCATCCGCTGTCTTCGGGTCATCGTTGAGCCACTCGACCTTGCCATCACTCACCGAAAAAGTAATCGCGTTTCCCGTCGGACCGACGTTGCATTTGACCTGGGCAAGAACCCTCTCATCCGGGGCGTCTTTGTTAGAGCGTGCCACCAGCAGGGCGCTCCGCGCAGCTGCTATAACATCCACCGACCCAGAGCCGCGGTTGATTGCCTTCTGACCTTGCTGCTTGTTCTGATGATGGATGATAAGGATGGCGCAGCGCAGTTCCTTTGCGATCTCGATCAGCGGGCGGAACTGCGCGCGGACAGCGTTTGCCGAGTTGATCTGCGTCCCTTCTCCGACATAGGCAGAGAGGGGATCGAGGATCAGCAACCTCGCCTTCGTCTGTTGCAGAGCCGCCAGCAGGCGCTCATCCGAAAAGGTGAGAAACTTTTTCTTTTCGCTTATGAACAGCAGACGGTTTAAGTCTCCACCTGCCTTCTGAAACCGGGGGACGATTGTATCGTCGGCATCGTCCTCTGATGACTGATAGATCACGTTGATCGGCTCCTGCCCTTCGCCGTCTGTGAACGGCATTGGCTCTCCCCGGGTCAGCATGGCGGCCAGCGTCAGTACCATAAGGCTCTTTCCGTCCCCGGAATCGCCTTGCAGGATCGTGACCTTCCCATAGGGGATAAAGGGATACCACAGCCACTCGATCTCTCGGCATGAAATGTCACTTGCTTTGATAATTTCCAGTTCTTCCATTCGATTTCTCCTTTCTTCGGATTGTTCTGCAGTGCCGAAAATGGGCACAAAAAAAGCAGCAAATCTTTTCATTCAAGACTTGCTGCATGGGTGCCGCTGTAATGGGCGGTGATTATTCAGTTTTCATGGTGGTAAACGGTTCCAACTCTGCAGAGGAAAACAATTCAACGGATTCAAGTTTCCTTTCATGAGCTGTCTTCTTAACTACTGAACTTGGTGCTTCTTAAAAAATCTCCCCGCCATCGGAAGTGACAATGCTGATATGAAGGCATAAACAATTATAACCAAGGAAAAGACGTTAATTACAGTACTCCCTAAATGATAGGAAATATAATAGCTACACATAGATGTCCCCGATGTTGCCATTGCAGGCAACCAAGCATTAGCTTTACTCAATGAGAAAAACATAGGAATGAAAATTATCAAGATATCGAGAATAAGCACAGCAAAGGATGATTTCATTTTTGCCGAGAGCAAAAGGGTTATTGAGATAAGCCCAACTAAAACAATGTATGCGATTATGATTGCGAGCAAATCCGCTTGCATGAAAGTCAAATTGTATGGGCTTTTTATATAAGCAATCTGTATAGGGAGATCACCACCCTCTGCTCCGAATGTCAATAGGGGTAATAGTAAGGCGATTAAAGCGTTTACAGCAAATACGATTGTACCAAACAGAAATGCAGTTAAGATTTTTGCCCCGATAACTTTGTTTTTTCCATACCGTGTAGAGAGAATAATAGCGTCTGTTCCCGCTTGATATTCACTCGCAAAAATGGGAGCGACAGCAATGCAGATTCCCAATATGCAGATAATTAACATATCAGCCGTATCACCGAATTTCGCCCAACCAAGTACATAACCATAATCAAAAGGAGATTCAACCGAAAGACTCTTTTCTTCCCAATATAGCTTTTCTTGTTCACTTAACTCGTCGTTGTTTTTGATCTGCTCAGCTATCGTTTCTTGCCGCGTTTTATAGAAGTTAGCTCCGTTTTCAAGATTAACTTGCAAGATGTTTGTTGCCCCATATTCATTGTTGCTGTACGCATTCCCGATCATGTTGAGATAGGATTCTCTTGGTGCTAAATAATGAAAATATATTTCATCAGTCAGCGACTTTTCGCCTCCCCGCTGGGTAATTAAATTTGCAGGATCAGAGTGCTTATTTTGGTATTCGCTCATATCTTGCGTGATACGTTCTTCAGTTAGAGTACCGGATAGATAATTCTCATACGTAGCCTTTCTATAAGAAACAGCGTCACTTCGTGTCAGCATTGTGCCGCTTTCATCCCATGTTTGGTATTGCAAAAACGGCAAGCTGAAAATGATGGCTGTGGCTAAAAAGCAGAACATAGTCACCGATATTGTAATCTTTTTACGACAGAGTTTAATCAATTCCAGTTTAACCAATTCAAACATTCTTTAATGCCTCTCTTTCTTCTCCCTGAAAGTGATAAAGGTATAAATCTTCCAATGTCGGCTCGACCTCTATTGCATCGTGTTGAGGCTTTTCGTCTGCTACAATACGAACAGTTACAAGTTCAGAACCATTATGATGCAAATTGACAATAGGGTATCTCTCGCTTAAGGAATTTAGTGTTTCTTCCGTAATCGTACATGTCCAAACTTTTCCGTCAATCTTATGTGCTAATTCTTGCGTCGAGCCGGTGAGAAGGAACTTGCCATCTTTCATCAGAAGAATGTAGTCAGCAATGTACTCCACGTCCGAAACAATATGTGTTGATAAAATTACGATTTTATCTCTTGCAAAGTCGGCAATCAGATTCCGAAAGCGCACCCGCTCTTTGGGATCAAGCCCTGCCGTTGGTTCATCGAGTATTAGTATTTTGGGATTGCCCAAAACCGCCTGTGCAATACCTAACCGTTGCTTCATTCCGCCGGAGAAGGTTTTGATTTTTTGATTAGCAACATTTGTAAGTGAAACTAATTCCAGCAGCTGCATGACCTGTTTTTTGGCCGCGAGTTTAGGAATCCCTTTCAGTGCAGCAATGTAATGCATAAATTCTTTTGCGGTATAGTCAGGGTAATAACCGAAATTCTGAGGTAAATATCCTAACAATGAGCGGTAGTTTTCCCCCATAGCTTTGATGCGGTTCCCGTTAACTGTTATTTCCCCGGAGCTTGGGGAAAGGACATCACATACCATCCGCATTAGGGTCGTCTTTCCTGCGCCGTTTGCCCCAAGCAGTCCATAGATGCCCGGATGAAAAACTGCATTAACATGGTCTACAGCAGTTTTCTCCTTATACTTCTTCGTTAAGTCCTTCAATTCCAATTCCATGTTAACCTTCCTTTCATGCTATCGAGCGAAAGCAGACATCTTGAGTGCATTTTTTTATCAACAAATAAAATTCAATTATCGCCAGGGTAAGTGCTATCACAAAAGCTATATTCCATCCGATTATCAGAGCTGCATCATAAATTCTTGCTTCCCAAGTTGCAAGATAGAAAGCAGCTATCATAACCGCTGCACACCACCCGGTACAGCAGTACGCATCATATTTTGCCGGGAAATGATTTAATATAAATAGACAGCCAAAAGCCGTAATAAGAAACGGGACAAATAAGAACATGAATATGCTCGGCGCTTCTATTGAAAATTTGTGTGCAGTCCAAAAGCCAAGCATAGTCAACGAAAACAGATCGAACAGACCCATGATTGTAATTCGTGAAAGTACAGCCTGACGTAGCGAGAACCGAGTAGACAATTCAACTTCTACAGTTTCATAGACAAATGCTCTGGAAAGCTCTCGCGTCCATGTTAAAAAGATCAATGGAATTATAGTGGTCATAGCGCCTAGTACGCTTACAGCTTCCTGTTTCCCTATGAGTAGAGAAGCAAAGAAAAGCAGAATTGCAAATTGGATAAACCAAACCCGCTTTCTAATAAACGAAATTTGTGATAGGAAAAAGGTTAAAAATGTAGTTGTATCCTCTGTGTAGTCGATTCTACGCATACGCTCTCGTGCTTGATATATTGTCTGCTCACATTTTTCTTCATTTGAAGCTGGCAGCAAATTGGAATAGTATTCTTGAATATCTGATTTTAGATTATTCTTCATAACCGGGAACCTCCTTTCTCATTCTCCTTTGCAGTGTTTTTGTAGCCTTTCGTAGTTGGTACATAACTGCGAAACGGCTAACACCAAAAACCTGCGCTATTTCGTTGATCTGTAATTCCTGATAATACCGCAACATCAGGATTTCCTGTTGCTCTTTTGGCAACTCGCCAATGTATTTATGTAATGTAAGCCTGTTAGCTATTCCATCAGTTTCGTCCACTTCGACCGATAATTGAAGATTCTCGATTTCTTCATCCGACAATGACAGTGGTTTGATCTGCTTATGCCAGTTGATACAAAGATTCCGGGCGATAGTATAGAGTAAAGCCTTTGGCTTGCCCCGATCGGAGTAATTGGGCAGGTTGTCAATAAAGCGCAGAAAGGTCTCCTGTGTTAAATCTTCTGCATCGGCTTGCCGCTTAATTCTCCAAAAACAATACTTGAATATATCAGCATAGTTTTCCCGGATGATTTCTTCAATTTCATCAGCAGACAGTTCTGATAGCTTTATTCCATCCGCCACTTCTTCACCTCCTTATAAGGTTTAACAAACGGGAAAGGCAAAATGTGCAAACAAACTTCCGTATACGATACGATACGCATAGGTTAAGTTCCAAAGAAAGAATCGTGATTAATAGGAATCTGATTATTCTGGACTGATTGATATTGTATCACAGCAATATAAGCTGTCATGCTATTATTGCTTGTCTTTATCTCTTGAAAGCAGTCAATAAATAGTCTTCCGGCCTGTAATTTCGTATCTTGTTCTTTACCATGCACAAGCACAAGCCAAGCTATCATTGCCACAATTATATAAAAGAACGAGACATTCTACATTCTTACATCCTTCCTTGATCCAATAATGTCATCATAATAAGGTGTTCACATTGGCAAATTCATCCATAAGGAAGTGGACATGGACCGGAAGCCGCCCGCCGTACTTGTGGTCGGCCAGCGTAAAGAGCTGTTGGAACAGCTGGGTATAAAGCAGACTGACCAGGAAGTTAAAGCTGGTGTCGTTGTCCGGGATCAGCGCAAAAAGCGCTACCCTCTTCTCGCCCAGAGAGGGCAGGTCCAGCTCGTCTGTGGCGGTCAGCCCCGCAAGGCTCTCCAGGTTGAACTTCTCCAGCCTTGCAGCAAGTGTGATCTGAATGGATTTCAGTGTTTTGGCGCTGCCGGAATGGTAGTCCTTGTAATATTTTACCGCGATGTGATCCGGATTCCGCATTTCCAGCCGCTCAAAGAGCTCGTCCAGCGGAGATTGATAGGAATCGTCGTCCTCCCGCACATCCCCTGCCCGGAGCATCTCCATGACCATCGGAAAGTTCTGTTCATCGGGCGGTGCCTCGTAGTGCAGGTAGAACACCAACGCCAGCAGCAGCATGGAAGCCGCCGTGTCCCAGAAGGGGTCCTGGCTCTGGCTGCCCTTCGGCGTGGTAGATTTGAACAGGTTGGTCACAAGCCGCTGTACATCGTTGTCATCCCGCAGGTACACAAAGGGATTGTAACAGTGGCTGCGGCTCATATCCAATAAGTCCAGCACGCGGACCTCATACCCTCGTTGTTCCAGTAAATAACCGGTGTCGCGGGCCAGCTCGCCCTTCGGATCAAGGATCACAAAAGAGGTGTTTGCCTGACAGATGTTGGGCTTGGCGTAAAAGCGGGTCTTGCCCGCGCCGCTTCCGCCGACAACCATCGTGTTTAGGTTCCTCCGGTGTTTGCGCCCGTCCAGTCCGATCTGTACATGCTGGGTCAGCACCTTGTTTTTCTCCGGCTCCTTTGCCTGGTATTTCTTATTCACGGCCCTGGCGTCGCCCCACCTGGCTGAGCCGTGTTCCTCGCCTCTGCGATAATTGCGCCGGGAAGAAAGGTATACCCCGATCCCCAGCCCGTAAATGAGCAAAAGAATGAGGACAGTTTTTAAGCTGTCCTCACAAAGCTCGATCTGGGTGGGCCGGTTCATGACCTCGGTAAACCGGGTAATGATGGCGGGGAGGCCACCGGAGGCGGCCGGGGCAATGGCAAGTCCCAGCCACACGACCGGCAGCACCCCGCAAAGGCAAAGGATGAGTGTGGCACGTTTACCTTGCCTCATCTGTCCGGCTCCGGACCTTTTTGACCGGGGCGTCAATGGCTTTCAGGAGCACTTCATCGATGATGTCCGTGGGGCGGTCCTCACCGATCATGTCGTTGCGGAAATCATTTAATGCATTGATGACCACACCGTGCTCATAGTGGTCCAGCTCCAGTACGTGTTTTTCTTCCTTTGCCATACTTATCTCTCCTTATCCTTATTCTTCGGGGCCTTGTCCTTCTCCAGTGCCTGGTGCATGCGTCCAGTGATCTCCCTGGCCGTATCACAGACGGTAGAAAGCTCCGCACGGATGGCCTTGGGGGCTGTCTCCTTAAAGCGTTCCGGCATTTTTGAAAAATCATAGCCGGAGACGTCAATCCCGTATCGCTTACACACCACGTAGGAAACGCTGTAGGCGGCAAAAGCCGCGTCCTGACGGTTGTAGTCCGGCGTGGTATAGGCCAGCTCCGCATGGGCCAGCTCTTTGGAGAGGCTCCGGAAAATGTCGTGAGCTTCCATGCCGCGACGGACAAAGATCACGTCCTGGTCACGGTCATAAAAAGCACCCATGTTATTCGGGAGCTCGTCCACGCCCTGGATCTGCACCGGGGAGCGGTGAATCAGGGCGGCAATGAGCTGCCGGTCATCACGAACCAGGTTCGGACGCTGCCGAGGTTTTGCCGTTGTCTGAGAGATGTCAAATACATGTTTTACGTTAAATCCGGTGCCAACGCTCCCGTCCGCACGCTCGAAGCTTCCTCCCGGCTCCAAAATCTTGATGTGGGTTTCTTCTTTACGAATGGAAGCCCCCATATCCTTCCAGGCGTCAAACTCCTTCAGTTGAGTTGCAAGTGGCTTTTGTGCCAGCACCAGCAGGGTGTTGGTGGCGGTGTAATGGATCAGGCGGGCCTTTACATCCAGGAACGCCTTGTAGCGATCCCCATCCGTACTGACCTCCCTTGTGGTCTCATCCGCAAGGGCGTAGACTTCATCCCGTTCCGCCTGTTTCTTTTCCGCCCAGGCATCCTTGTCGAAGTCCTTTTCCTCCATATCCGGGCGTCCATTGGTTTCAAACAGATCATCAAAGTTACTCATAGTCATTTACCTCTCTTTCGTTTTATTCTTTTTCTTTCTCTGTGGTTGCTTGTGCTCGGTCACTTTAGGCGCAGATGTCTTCGGGGACCGTTCCGATTCTTTGCGTACCGGTTCCTCTTTTTTCCGGCGGCTGGCTTTAATCTCCCGCAGCTCCTCACGGACGGAAGGACGGTCCTCCGCTTTTTTAGAAGTACCCTCTGCGGTTCTTGGCTGCTTCTCTGAGGTAGGCGCGGACAGAGGGGATTTTTCCGTCCTCGCCGCTGAGGGGTTTGGGGATTCCCGCTCCTCCTTTTTGATGGGCTTTCCCATAAGGTCGTCCACCAGACGATCCTCGGCGTCCTTTTCCGGCTTGGCTTTTTCCGGCGCTGCCGGGGTTTTGGCTGCCCTGGACTGTTCCACATCGTGTTTGATGGAAGCGGCATCCACCGTCGCCATCTTGAACCGTTCCACGATCCGGTTGATCTTGGATGCATCCTCGGCGCGGCACATGATGTCCACCAGCCCGTCCGGGTTCTGTTCCTTGCCCTTCAGCGCGCAGTAAACCACGCCGTACCGCTTGGCCTCTTTGGTAAACTGTTTCAAATGTTCCTCCCCGACGGAGAACACCTTCAGCTCTTTTCCGGATTTCAGCATAGCGGCAAGCCGCTGGTGTCCGGATATCTTGTTCTTGTCCTTGTTTTTCAGGATAGCATAGAGCGCTGCCGCAACGTTTTTGGCTGCGGAACCGGTCAGCTTCAAGACTACTTCCGTACTCTCAAGGCTTAATCGCACGACCTGTTCAGCCGCGTCTCCTGATCCGTTCATCGCGTTTCGTCTCCTTTCCTCTGGATTTTTCCTCTTCTTCGATGGTGTTCAGTTTCTCGCTCATCACACCGGAGCGGACGGCAATGTCATCACATAGGCGCACCTCCTTTCTAAGTCCTTTCAGCTCTGCCGTAAGCGCGGTGATCTGTGTCTTGACCCGGAAAAGCGCGTCCTCGTCCGATTTCACAGCGACAGTGCGCTGCTTTTTGTAAAGGTCGTTCCGCACTTCGGTCACGGCTTCGATCCGCGCTGCGACCGATTCTTTATATGAAGAAAGCTGCCCGGCGGTATCGATCTGATGCCGTGCGAGCAGCCTTGCTTCTTCAGATATGGCCTCCATTTTTATCAGGTCCTCCCGGAGAAGGAAATGGAGGCGTTTGTTCTTGTCCCTTGGCTTGTTCTCCGGAAAAATGCCAAGCAGGTAACAGTAGTGATAGTACAGGGCGCGGAAGCCTTTGGCTTTTGGCTTCGGCGGATAGCTGGTTTTGTCTCTGGCGGTGTCCTTCCTGGCCGGGTGGTCCTGCCGTAAGATCTGCTCCCGTATGCCCTCCGGGGAATACCTCGCCCCAAAGTTCCGAGAAAGACGCACAAACCGCTCCTTTCCAGGTGGCCGGACAGAAATATCTTTGCCCACCTTGATCTCGTAGCCCTTCTTTTTCAGGGTGTCGTAGAACTGCCGCTCTGTCATGGACTGCCGAATAGCATCGTCCACGTCAGACCGGACCAGCCCGCGCCAGGTGGGACGCTGTTCCTGCTCCGCCCTCCACTCTCCGTAGTGCTTGGACTTTCCGGGTTTCGGCTCCTCGATCACGGACAGGCAGTATTCCCTACACAGTGCGTCGGATGCCCGGCGCATATCGTAGTAGTCCTTTTCCGTGCGGTGGAACTTGACCCCGTCCACAAAGGAAACGGTATTGATCACAAAGTGGCTGTGCAGATGATTCTCTTTATCCAGATGGGTGGCGACCAGAACCTGGTACTTCTCACCCCAGAGCTGCCGCGCCAGCTTTACCGCGATCTCATGGGCGATCTCCGGCGTCGCCTCACCGGGAGCAAAACTCTGATATCCATGGTAGGCCGCTGTGCCGGTTTCTTTTCCGAAGCGTTTTTTGACCGCCAGCATTTCCTCGCGAGCGGTGGCGGGCAGGCAGTTGACGCCGGAGACAAAGCTTTGAAGGAGAACTCCGTCCTCCATCTGCGTCTTTTCCTGATTAGCTGCGTACTCAATCACATCAGATAACCCCTGCGCCTGGGCGTCGCTCATGCCGGGCTTTTCATAGAAAGACGGATTTTCCGTCTTGTCCGGGTTCTCCACATAGATCACCACCTTGCCAAGCCACCCGTTCACGCGCCAGAGAGATGTTGTAGCCATTACACGTCCAACGGCCCCGGCAGGATGACCGCATCCGTGATCTTTTTGACCGCCGCCTCCAGCTTGCGCGCCTCGGTGTCGTAACGCTGCGCGTCGATCACATCCAGTGCATGGGCCTTCTGCGCGATCTGATTCAAGTTACGCCCGATGCCGTAGAGTTCCCGCATCATGGAGTAGTAGTCCGGGGGCGGGGCATCCTTCGGGGCGAACCCTGCCACCAGATGCCGCAGGTACGCCTCGCGGGTCAGGCCGCAGCGTTTTACCTTCTTATCCAGCAGCTCCGCTTCCTTTTTGTTCAAGCGGAACAGGATGGGTACATTTCTTCTTCTCATCTGGCTGCCTCCCTTACGTCCTTCTGCTTGACGGATTCCGGTACCTGACGAATCGTTTCAGCTTCACGGTCATACTCATACACGCGGTCTGACAGCTGGTCCTCCTTTGCCACCTCAGCGTGATTAATCGCCCTTACCATTTCTCCAAGCTCCTTCGGGCTGATCTCCGGGGATTTGGGAACAATCAGAAGCTCATGAACAGATGAAGGGACAATATAAAATCCCTCCGGAAGCAGACGGTCCGCCTTCTCCAGTACGCCTGGATAAGAGAGGACGGCAGCCCCTTTATTCTTACTCAGGTTGGAGAGCACGTAGATCTGCGAAGGCATTTCCTCTGGCACGGGATGTTCATTTTCCAGCAGATTTTGCGCTGCTTCACTGCCAAACGCGATGGCGTGCATAGTTTCATCCAGTCGCTGCAGACAGGGAGGTTCCATTTCTATCGCATTCGCCTGTGCCTGAGAAAACAGGATGTTGGTATCCACACCCCAATTCTCCACCAACTCGTGATTGACTTTTATTCTTCCAACGCCTTCTTCCATAGGGAATTTTAATTCCAGGATAAGCGCAAGGTCTTCTATCGGGCGATGCGGCATGTGAGAGAGCATCTGCCGGTTGTCCCTGCTGTTTATGAGCGCCACGGAAAGATACTCCTTGATGCTTTCATAATCCCTGTAGTCCATAGATCCGATAAGCTCTGTCTTATCCCTGGATCGGGATACGATGTCCGCAATCTCGCTCATGATCTCGCTCATCGGTCTTCCGTCTATTGCAGCTTCACGGTAGGGCTCCATGTAGATAACAGGGCCGATATTATATCCTTCTTCACGGAAGGAGATTCCGACGCGGCTTACGTTGTTGTTCTTCTTGGCCTCCACGACCCGGCACTGTATTTGTCTATCCTCTGGAAGATATTTCCCGATATCCGCAGCAACCTGGTCTGCAAACATCCTTGTATCATTCATTTTTTCGAGCTCCTTTCTCATATTTCTCAACCTGTTCCTGATAGGCAAGCAGGCGTTTTATCTGCTTTTCCTCATCCAAATGCGTTTTTGGCACGATTTCCATCTTCATTGATTCGCTCCTTTCTGAATATACATGTTTACTGTAAATTTACCAAGGGTTTCAGGGGCTGCCCCTGACAAGCTGCCGCAGATTGCCGGATGTGGCAATCCAAAGGCGATGCTTGCTGGTATATGACAGACCCTGTCCCCGCATGGTCGAACATTATTCCTTACCTGCCGAAAAAAAGATCAGCGTTCCATGTCCTTCGGGTTATACGGTACTGCTTTGATCCCATCGCCGGTCCGGAAGAAGGTTTCCGGAAATCGGAACTGCTTTCCGTACTTTTCAAGCTGTGCATCAGAGAGGCTTGCAAAATTTTCTCCGCTGCAGTCGCAGATGAAGGCCGGCCCGCAGATGATGTCGATCATCTCATGGTCTTCGCCATACAGCGCCCGGTTGGGGCGCATCCCGTTGATCTTTCCTTCTTCATTGCAGACCAGGCAGACCTCCTCATCAAAGGGATAAACGGCTTCTATCAGGCCGCCGCCGACTGCCCGCTGCAGTCCCTCCAGGGAGGCGTCGATCTCTACTGTTTTTGCCAGCTTTCCCGGCTGCAGCATGATGACCTTAATTGTTTCTTCTTTCATCGCGCATCGCTCCTTTCGTGGTGTTGCTGTTTACTGATTCCTTTCAAATGACAGAGATAGTCGTTGTAGTCCTTGCCGCTTGGCGGGAAACAAGAGGAAACCGCATAGTCCCCGGACAGCATCTCGGTCAGCGCCTTTGCCGCCATCCGCCCGGTACGGTCATTGTCCAGACAAAGGATAATCTTCCGGATTCCTGAATAATCGCTCAGGTACTGTTTCAATGCCAGAGGCAGGGAGCTTTCATGAAGCTCTGCCTTCGGCTTATAGACCCCTGCAAGAGAAAGCAGGTGATCTGACTGCCAGTCCATGCCCTTGAGCTTTTGGATGGTGGCATAGGATAACAGATCGATGGCACTCTCAAAGAGATGCAGCGTATTGCTTTCGCTTTTTGCTGGGATGCTGAAAGAAAATCGCTTATCGCTCCCGGTCGCTTCGCCCTTGAAATCTGTCCTGATTCCCCGCAGGTTCGCGTACCGTGGCTTGCCGTATCGGTCCATGCCGATAAACACGGCATTATGATAGGGCAGGCTCTCATACAGCCGTCCGCTCTGCAGGCAGAAGTCGATCAGTTCTCGGTCGATCCCGCGCCCTGTCAGATACCGGATTACCCTGTCAGTTTTCGGGCTGGCTTCGGGAAGCAGCAGAGTCTTTGCCTTCTTCTTTGTCGGAGAAGCCTGCGCAGGCGGGGAGATTACGCCGTTTCCTGCGATACGCTCAACGGCCTC
>OCTW011546698.1_pt1 | contig 16351 bp, 6 predicted proteins | sample 1539671 | NCBI WGS metagenome assembly OCTW01 (sample SAMN02144230, study PRJEB22623) | gut metagenome | biome: sheep rumen | host: Ovis aries | place: New Zealand
AATAATCCAGCAATTCGTAAACATTGCGATGTGTGGTATCTTTTTTGGATGATTTGCTGTATCTTGTCGGTGTAGCGTTATCTCGTATGCAGGCATCTCCAAAGATAACGTCTGTATATAAAACAGGATCTTCTAATGGGAAAGGGAAAGGCATGCTAATGACGCGCTCTTTGATTTCTCTCTCTCTGGCTGACATGATCATATAAATAATTGGAAGCGGATCACCCACGGCATAATGACCTTCCGGCTCGATATGTACGACGATCGTATGTACAAGATCCTCTTCGCGCATGTCATCCGGAGGATTAAACTTATAATGTATTTCGAAATTGGGACGTCCGTGACTGCTAAATACACATGATTTCTTCTGGAGTTCAGCTTCGTTTAACATGTCTTCGTATTGTGGGGTGCCTTTGAACAATGATGCGTCGATATATTTTGATTCAACATTGTAATCTTTGCTCTGTATGTAATCTATACCGACAATAGTCGCAATCGTTTTTCTGCCATTCTTTAATAAATACCATAATTCATCAAGGAGATAGTCTTTGGCTTGACTGTCCGTTATACGATGGTTCTCTGGATAAAAAACTTTTTTTTCACATTCAATTAGGTGCACTTTTAATTTTCTAATATGACTGATGTATATGTAACCAATGCTTGCTATAAAAAGTATTACGATAATTAAACTTATGTATTTAATTTCAAATACATAAGATGAAAAAAATAGTGCAAATACGAACGCTAATACACATATGCCGATCTGATTCCAGAAGTCACTTTTGGATTCGGTTATTATTTCATCTTGATAAAAATCATAATATTCGGATGGCGGACGTATTTCTGACAGTAATGCTTTGAATTGACGTTCAAAACTAAAAGGTTGAGCTATATCTTCCGAAGGTTGGCTGGAATTGGATGAAGAGGGAGAATCAGAAAGGTTTTCCGCTCTGAAAGCGAGAAACATGCCGTCTTTGCGGGCCTGCTCTGATTGATCATCCATTTCTTTGGTATCGGATTCATTCTCCACATTGGGTTCATCGGATTCATCATCGGATTCATCATCGGAATCTGTCGTGGTTTCGAAGCGTGGCGTTTGATCTGGCAGGCGCTGCCAAAGCTCGATGTTGCCATCTTGTCCATAATATTGAACATTCTTGAGCTGAGCCAAATAGGCTTCATCCGAAAGTGACACATCCTGGCCGGATATATGCTTATCGTAGACAGCATGCGAAAAATCCAAAAAACGATGACAAAGATCCTCAAGATCACACAAACGGTTTTCGACATTGGGGTCGAGCATCCCGCGAAGGGTCTGAACCAATGCAGGCGGCATATTCTGCATATCCGGTTCAAAGATGAGATGAAAGTCCTTGACCGGCATATTAGCCGGAGAAATGCCTGTAATCAAATGTACTGCCACTGCCGCCAGAGAATAGATATCGCTTTGGAGGACTGGCTTCCCCATGAGCTGTTCGGGCGGCATGTAACCAAAAGTACCCGCTACGGTCGAACCACCACCTTGTACCTGAGGATTTGCCACTGCGCCAAAATCGATCAAATACACGGTGAATTCATCGCCACTCAGGGGCTTTAAAATGATATTCGATGGTTTGATGTCTCGGTGAATGACTGGAGGATCATGCAGCCACAGCTTGCCGATAATACCCAATAGCTGCAAAATAATATCATATACCCTGTCCAGACTAAACCGGTGTCCTGCTTTGAGCATATCATTCAATGACTGCCCCGGTATGTACTCCTGCACAATATAGGAACAGGGCGGATTATCTTCGAGACATTCGATGGCATCGTAAAACCGGGCTACCCCGCGAATCTTAAGCGACGATAACACCTCGGCTTCCCGATGAAATAACTCGTAGGCTTTCCAGTTCGTCACCGATTCGATCATCAGCTGCTTAATGGCAACCTGAAAATGATCGGCATTGTTTTCGGCGAGGTAAATCCGTCCCTGTGTGCCATGCCCGATTTCTTTAATAAAGGTATATTTGTCACATAAGGATGCAGGCGTTTGAACGGTAGGTATGGAACTGATTCTCGAATCCACACGATCTTTGGATGAACGTGCGGTGATTGGGGACGCTTTTTTTACATCCTGCTCCCAAATGGCTTTGGACTCATGGGAAATAGGCGCTTTGGCGGATAGGATGTCCTCTGTATCATTGGGCGTATTTTCAAGCGCTTCTGGTAATTCGACGACTTGTTCTTTCAATTGGTCGGGTTCTCGATTGTTGGATTCCATTTGCACTATCCATGTTATTTCTATTAGAGAAGCAAAGTCTCTGGCCTTTTGTTACGATTCATCCGCCTTTCTTTTTCTTTTTAACAAACGGATTTGTTCGCATCTAACGATGCTCACTTTTTTAGTACGAATGTTAGCAGGTTTGTAGGGACTAAGGCTAAGGTCAATACAAATACTTTAGAGAGATGGGGGAGGGGCCATGGCGTACGCAAAGTCTGCCCAAATGCCCAAAAGAAGTGACAGTGGGGCATGCCCCACTGTCAAAAAAAGCGATTCTTTGGTTTTGTTTATGACTTTGCGTACACCGTGGGGGAGGGGCCCCATCGAGAGAAGGATTGGCTGGGTTTATGAAAAGTAATGAATAAACAAAAATGATTGTGGGTTCCAAGGGGCTCAGCCCTTTGGCGGGGTCCGGGGCAGAGCCCCGGCAGAATAGTAACACCCTTTAAAATAACAAACATAAGGCTGATTTGCATTATCCTTTTGCGCTGTGTTAGTATTATTTCCTTTGATGTGCCGCGATGGCACGTCGTCTTTTCATTCTTTCATTGAGGAACCTGTCATGTCACAAATTCAAGCCCCTGTCGATGTTGCTGCACCGCCTGCCAATGCTCTTAAAACTGCATCGGGATTGTCATATCTCATTCTAAAAGCGAATCCCGATGGCAAACAAATTGATGCCAATGATTGGGTTAAACTGCATTACACGGGCTGGACGACAGATGGCAAAATGTTCGATTCGAGCCATACCAACGATGAACCGGCCATTTTCCCCATCGATCAGCTCATTCCTGGCATGAGCGAGGCGTTGCAGCTCGGTCACATTGGCGAATCACTTCGCGTCTGGATTCCCGAGGAACTGGCATACAAAGGCATTCAGGGGGCGCCACAGGGCATGCTTGTTTTCGAGTTTGAAATCCTCGATCTGGTAACGCCCGATAAACCTGCATTTGAGCCTACGGCTAATGCCATTCATCTGCACGATGGGCTGGCTTACGAGATAACGAGCCGCGGTCATGGCACAGAAGAAATCAAGCCGAATCAGGTCGCTTCGATCGATTTTACGGGGTGGCATGTCGCTACTAAAATGCTCTTCCACTCATCTGTACAAATGGGTGAGCCGCTCATCGGACAGGTAAAAGCCATGTTCCCTGGGTTCAGTGAAGTGCTCGTACATGCGCACGAAGGGGATAAACTCACGGTTTGGGTGCCTCAATCACTCGGCATTGATCCCATTGGCAAAAATCTCCCGGGAATGCTCGTTTTCAAAGTCGAAATTCACGAAGTCCAGCCCGAACCCAAAGCCATCGAAGCCCCGGTAGATGTTGCTGCACCGCCTGCAGATGCCGAAATGACGGCGTCCGGGCTGGCTTCAAAAGTATTGGTCAAAGGTTCTGGCATGCGTCATCCGACCGCTACGAGCCGGGTACGCGTTCACTATACCGGTTGGACGACCGATGGGGCCATGTTCGATTCGAGCGTCGTTCGCGGTGAACCCATCGATTTTGGCCTCAATCAGGTCATTGCCGGTTGGACCGAGGGCGTTCAACTCATGGTCGAAGGCGAAAAACGACGCCTCTGGATTCCCGAAAAACTCGCCTATCGCGGAATGCCTGGTGCCCCTGCAGGTATGCTCGTCTTCGATGTCGAACTCATCGCCATTGTTTAATGCGGAATGCGGAATGCGGAATGCGGAATTGAATTGGCAGCCCCCAAAAATGTCACTCTAAAGCAAAAAATGCCTTTATGCTTTAGGAATAACATTGGGAATGCCTGAATAATTACGAATTACCAATTACCAATTACCAATTACGAATTATATCAAGATTCCCCATTACGCATTAATTTGTATCTTTAATGCATTTAGGCTATTTCTATAGGGTGCATTGTATCATGCACAAAGCACTCTTATGAAATTGCTTCTTTATGATGAAAAAATACGCTCAAATACTTACATTTCTTGCGCTTTTTGTCAGCATTCCGGCGCATGCCGATCCCAAAGATGACAAGGCTGTCGCCAAGGATGCGCTGGCTGCACTCGCTGCGTCCGAAAAAGCCGTTCAAAATCCCGAGGCTGCTGCCGATCCGGGCCAGAATTCTATCAATGAACAGGCCATCAATCTCGGTGTCGATCCGCTCAGTCTCATCACGGTCACACCCGGCGGTCCGCCTGTGCGCATTCCCATTGCCGTTCCGACCTCTCTCAAAGTGGGAGACAATCTCGATGAGGCGTCCCTTGGTAAAACCATTGCGGATGTCATTCGCAATGACCTCAATATGAGTGGGCTTTTTGAAGTCTTGCCTGTCGAAACCTACGGTCTGGTGGATTCTGCCAAAGAGGGAATTGCACCTTCGACGATTCAGTATGACAGCTGGTACAATGTCGGTGCATCGGTTCTGGTTAAGGCGCACTATACCGTCGAAAATGCCAAGGCTGATTTCGGTTTTGATGTCTATAATATTGATGGTGCCACGACTGTGCCGCTCAATTTTGGCACACGGAAAGTTACCGAAGCCAATGCCCGGGCGGTCGCGCACGAATTCGTCAACAAGCTCATCGGCTACTATACCGGCACCGATGGCTGTTTTGGTACACGCATTCTCTTTGCGGCATCGGGTAAAAAAAATATGCGTACGATTCGGTCGTTCGAAACCGATGGATATGGCTTGTCTACGTATGATCTACCCGAAGCTATCAATGTCATGCCCGAATGGGGGCCGGGAGGCAGTCTGCTGTTTACACAGCTTTTACCCAAAGGCGATAACATCTTCCACTATGCCGATAAGCAGCTCACCCAGCTTACCGATTTCGAAGGATGGGCCTCGGGGGCTGACTATTGCTCCAAGAATGGCAAAATTGCTTTTACTGGCGCACGCGAAGCCAATGGCAATATTTACATCATGAATGCCGATGGGTCTGATCTGGTTCAGCTGACGGACATGCCCGATTCGATTCAGACTTCGCCCTCGTGGTCGCCCGATTGTTCGCGTCTGGCTTTCGTCTCGAGTTATTCTGGAAAACCGCAGATTTACATCATCAATGCCGATGGTACAGGCATGCGGCGATTGACGTGGGTTGGCAATTACAACACCACACCGGACTGGTCTCCAAAAGGCGATCTCGTTGCGTTTACGGCGCGCGATGAACGCAATGTTTTCGATATCTTTACGATCAACGTCAATACGGGCGAAGTGACGCGTCTTACACAGGATCAGGGGCATAATCGCGAGCCTTCGTGGTCTCCCGATGGGCGTTATCTCGTCTTTGAGTCGACACGTGACGGAAAACAGCCACGCCTTTACCTGATGAATCAGGATGGCCGCTGGCAAACACGTCTTTCGCCTACCCCTGGCCTGCATACACCCACGTGGCATAACTGATCTGTGTACAGGTCACAAAAAAAGCGCGGCGTATTGTACGTTAGTACAATAGCCGCGCACGCAAAGGCGTATTGGCCGCAGGCCCAAAAGCCTGCGCCAAAACAAACATTACTGAAGCGAGTAGATTGTGGCAGAGACGTTCTGTGCACTCCAGCTGTCGCGGGAGATTTCCTGGATATTGTCGCCGCCGTTGTTCGAACCTATCATGGTGACGGTACCGCCGCTGTTCGATTCGACGAGTTCGGTGTGGCCCGAGCTGATCCAGACATCGCCTGGTTTTGCCTGAGATTTGTTTACGGTGTGATAACCGAAACCCAGACAGGCATTGGCGAGTCCTGAGACATTGATTTGATGTGAATTCAGGAGGCCGAAGTTTTGGAGGATGGCCGAGACGAAGTTGGCGCAGTTGTTGTCGAAACCGTTGTTCGTTCCGCCATAGATACTTAAATCCTGGAGATATGGAATGACGCCGACGAGGTATTTGGTCGTTTTACCAAGGAAAGATGCGGCATATTTGACGGCTTCGGCAGGTTTGCCCGATCCTTCGAATGCGCTGGGATCGTAAACCATGGTATAATCGGCGCAGCACCAACCCGTTTGGCCGTTGTAATTGACTTTGTACCAGCCATTTTTCTCTTCGAGGACTTCGAGTTTGGTGCCTGCGGGCATGGTCACAATCCAGGTTCCGCTCGTCGAGGGGGCGTCGCGCAGATTGAGCGCATCGGTCGTAATGATAGTTTTCGTGCCAGTACTGCTCGACTCTCCGCCGCTGTTTTCGCCGGTGCCGGGATTGCTCGGTTCGGTTGTACTGCTGCCGACTTTTTCGGTGTATTCCGCGCAAACCCAGCCGGTTGAGCCTTCGTATTCAATTTTGTACCAGCCATCTTTTTCGTCAATGACTGTGACAACCGTCCCTTGAGTAAGGCCACCGATGCGGTCGTAACCCGTGCCGGGGCCGGTGCGAACGTTGAGGCCATCAGACGGTGTGACGCGGACCTGGAAGGATGAGCTGCTGGTAGTCCCCGGTGTTTCCGTCCCCGGTGTCTCTGTTCCCGGTGTTTCCGTTCCCGGTGTTTCTGTTCCTGGTGTTTCTGTTCCCGGTGTCTCCGGTTTGGTGTCTGTCTTGGGTTTATAGGTCGTGTATTGGGCACACACCCACCCGTATCCGGTGCCGTATCCAATGCGGATCCAGCCGTCTTTTTCTTCGTACACATTGACGGTTTTGCCTTGGGTAAGGCCACCAATGCGTGGATAGTTAGTCCCTGCACCATCGCGGACATTGAGCGCGCCACAGGTGACTGTGGCAGTCCCTATTGGGTCATCCTGTTTGACGATGCTGCCTTTGTTGGCTGCACCTGACGTTCCGGACGCTTTGGCCGTCGATGGCGATTTTTTTCTGGGGTTTGCCAGCTTTGCCTGAGCAAAAATCCCAGCCACTTTGGATAGATTCTTTATCGCAGCCATGGTGTTTTCTCCTTATATGGTTGTTCCTTTCATATATCACAACACCGCAATATATATAGCCGTTTTAAAAGATGAACGGTAATTTTATTTTATATTTTCTTATATCGGAAATAACCCAATTATTCCTGTTTTATGCAGATTTGTAATGGTTTTCGCGGTCTATCGGGCATTGCCCGATACGACCTGCGCATGCGGCTATTGGCTGCGCCAATACGCCGCATTGCCCTTTTTTATGCACAAAAAAAAAGCGCCCCGAAGGGCGCTTGGATATTGATGAATATCAACACTTACATCGTTTTTTCATTGCGAATAAAGAAACTATTGGCAGCCAGCGGTCTCCGAACACGAACCACTGCAGACTTTGGCATTGTTGTAATCCAGGAACCATGCGTATCCGCCAGATGTTGTTTCTTCGCAATTCTCAGGAATGGCATATGTCGAGCCATAATTATAACAATAATATTTAGAAGCGGTGCCTTTTGTGCAGGATGACGCACAGTCGGCAGCTCCGCTCACGGAACTGACGCGACATGGTGCTGAACTGCTTGAACAAGTCAGGGTTTTTACTTTGCCATCAGAACAATAATACCCCGTATTGCCATCGCAATATTCTGTATAGGTGCTTTCACTGCAGGTTTCGACTTCTGCACATGCAGTGCCTTCGGCATTACATTCACCTTCGCATTGAGTCTTTTCTCCATCCCAGTCTATCGCATAATAGGCACCACCGTCCGTTGCCGGATAGCAATTGTGCGAGAACGTGACGTCACCATAGTAACCATACTCGTAGCACATTGACACACCTGTTTCACCTGGAGTGGTACACTTCATGGAGTCATCGAAGCAGTCTGCATAAGCTGTGCCATTCTGGCTCAGTACATGGCATGTCAAGCCACTGGCCGAACAATCCACATAGTCGACTTTGCTATTGTAACAATATTGTATTGTCTGCCCGTTGCAGCCTTCGACATAAGTCGAAGCATCGCAGGGATCGCCTTCATTGCCGCCCGTGGGCTCGGGAACAGTGACATCGGGGTTGCAAGCCTTATTTTCGCAGCCATTCTTGCAGGTTTCTTTGGTCGTCCAGGCACCACCCGTGCATATTTCGAGAACATTGCCGTTGCACTGCAACTCGTCGTTGGTGCAGGTCGTCGGGGCATCTTTGCAAGCCTTGTTTTCGCAGCCATTCTCGCAGGTTTTCTGCTCGCTCCAAGTGCCGTTCACGCAGAGTTCGAGTTTGTTGCCGTTGCACTGTAAATCGCCTGTCGTGCACGTCGAGGTCGAAGGTTTGCAAGCCTTATTTTCGCAGCCATTGGTGCAGTTTTCTTTGGTCGTCCAGGCACCTTCAGAGCATACTTCAAGTTTGTTGCCGTTGCACTGCAAATCGCCGTTCGTGCAGGCCGGTGCTGATGCATCACATCCAACACCAGCTGTGCAGCCCGCTTCACAATCTTTGGATTCGGCGCTATTCAGGAAGTAGGCATACGAGCCGGTTGTTGTTTTCTGGCAAACCATGGGAACTTCCGCAAACATGATACCCAAACCATAATAATCGTAGCAGTAGACAGAATCTGCATCGCCAGCCTTGCAAGGTTGTGTACAGTCGGCGATCCCGCTTGTGGCATTCACAGCACAGGGGGTACTTGCATCGCAAGCAAACTCAACCACTTCACCGCCACTGCAATAGTGAACTGTGTTCCCATCGCATGACTCTTTGTAAGTCTTTTCGTCGCATGTCTCTGCTGGCGTACTGCCCTTGCATGAGCAGTCGATCATGCCTTCTTTGAGATTGACACAGCAGGTGTCGTAACCCTGGGATGTACAATAATCTGCACATGTGGTTCCGTCTTTGAGTTTGCAGGATTTACCGGTGGCTTCGTATTCACTGCAGGTCATGCTGTCGGGAATGCTGCCCGGATCTTCACAGTAAATATTGGTGTCATCCATACAGCAGACATCCGACTGGTATTCGTCCTGGCAGGCTGCTGCACAGGTACGTCCGTCGGTCAGTTTGCATGTGCTGTCGCATTCCTCATAGCCACCCGTGCATTTGGGACCGGTGCTGCCACCGATGCATGCATTGTTTTCGCAGCCCTTGTCACATTTTTCTGTTGTCCAGCTGTTGTTCTTGCAGGTCAGAAGGTTGTTGCCATCGCATCTCTTCTCGCCATTGGTGCAATCCTCACTTGGACCGTTGCCTTTGCAGACACCATTTTCACAGCCTTCTTCACACGGGGTGGATGCTTTTACCCAGTTCCCATTGAGGCAGGTCTGGACGTATGCACCATCACAAGAAACGGAATTCTCGCTACAGGCACCTTCTTTCGTGTTGCATTTGTCATTGGCACAGCCATAAGGACAGCTGACCGGTCTGATCTGGCCTTCGTCGCACATCATTAAAATAGAGCTGTCGCGGCAGAAGTCTGCCATACATGCGGTGTTGCACTTGCCAGCTGTGCAGCCGAGATCACATGCGACATCTTTCGCAATCCCATTATCACATATAGAAAGCGTTCCGCCATCCTTGCAGACATCGGCTGTACAGGCCGATCTGCAATTGCCGTTGTCACAGCCATAGGGACAGGGCGTCGGCGTCTGGACGCCATTTACGCAGTTGAGCAGCGTATTGGCATCCTGGCAAACACTCTGAATACACGTATTACCCGGAGCTGTTTTACATATGCCGTTTTCGCAGCCATTCGGACAGGCTATATTATAGACCTGACCATTCAGACATTGAGCGAGTGTCAGTGAGTCGGCGCAAGTATTCATCGTACAGGCTTGCTGTACACACGCATCATTGACGCACCCAAGGGGACAATCGACATCTTTGCCAAATACACCATTCTCACAAAGACGAAGTGTTACGGTGTCTTTACAAACATTTGCCGTACAGGAGGTTACGGCTTTCACATCTTCGGATGCACCATCTGCACATCCTGCTGCCATCGCAACAACTGCCAGAAGGCATGCACTTCTCAAACCATTGATTTTCATGGAAGACTCCTTATATTCCAAACGAACTTAAGTCGTTTGAATCATTGCAAAAACTCAGAAAATGTTTCCTGATCTCCGAGGGAAAAACAAAAAAAACATAAAAAAATGTACGCCTACCCCCAACGATTTATCTCATACCACAAACGCGCACATTTAACCACATTTTTGGGGTTAAAAAATGTAACAAATGGTAACAATACTGCTTTGACCTTATAGCTTTGAGCTGTGATTTGTCACTCAAAGCTATAAGCTATAAGCCAGCAAATGACATGCTTTGGGGAACACAGTGCGTCTAAATATGGAATACTCTGCCCCTAAAAAAATGCCCGGCGTATTTCGGCAAACGCGAAATAGCCGGGCGCGCAGGGCGTATTCGTGCCGCAGGCCGAATAGCCCGCGCCACATCATAAGATTATTGACATGCGGTCGCTTCTGCGTTGCACTGGTTGTCGCAATAGTAGGCTTCAACCGCAGCAAAATAGCGTCCAATGTCGAGATCCATGCATTCGTAGGAGATCTCGTAAGAGAAGAACCATGAGTCGATGCATTGCTGTGTTTTTTCGCCGAGTGTGTCGCATTTTTGTGCTTCTTCGTAGCAATCGGAAACGGGGGCACCGTCGATGGTTGCAATACCGCATTTGGCATCGTAATCTTTGCAGTTGATGGCGGTAACGACGTCCTCTTCGCAGTAGACGACGACATCACCGGAACACGATTCCTGCATGCCGACAGGGCAGGGCTCGCCTTCATTTTCGACCAGTTTGGCGCAGCTCGCGTCATCTGCGCACTGATGACTCGAACAGATGTCGGCTGCGACAATGGCCCAGACCAGTTCGCCGCTGTCATCGGGGATGCACTGGTAGGTGTAGATTTCGGCGTCCCCCAATTCGGGGTCGAACTCACATTCGGTCTGGGTTTCACCAGCTTCTGTGCATTTCTCACGGCACACGCCTTCGGCATCAATCGTGCTGCAAATCACATCTTCGCCGTAATCACTGCAATTCTCGTCGAGAACGACTTCTTTGTTGTCACATGTTGTCGTCGAATTGCCGTTGCATTCCGTAGTGAAGGAGGCTTCGTCGCAGGCGTCACCGGGCTGGAGGACGACACACGAAAGGGTTGCATCATCACAGAGGTTGGCGCAGTCTTCGTAGGTATAGGAATAGTAGAGTTTTCCGTTTCCGAAATCTGTGCATACCCCGGTCCACAGGGTATGGTCGCCCCAGTTGGGATCATTTTCGCATCGTTGTTTGATTTCCCCTGGTTCAGAGCAGGGTTCCCAGCATCCGTATTCCTCGCCATATTCGCCCTGGACTGAGTCGCAAATGGCATCACTTTTTGAGCATTCCATCACGCCCTCGGCAATGCCGATACCAAAGTCTAGGCAGTACCAGTAGACATTGTTTTCATCGCATTTGCCTTCAAATTCTGTGCAGGAACCGGTCGTTGGGCCATAATCATCGCAGTCGGTGCCATCGGCATTGCAATTGTTCATACAGGAAATTGCATTGTAATCATCTGTGATGTTAATGGGGGCAAGATCGCCGCTCGTCGTGGGCAGGCAACGCTCCTGGCCCAGATACGAGCCCATCCACGGATCGGTTCTGCAGTAGGTGATTTCCTCATTTTCGCTCTTGCAATCGTCGGATTTGCAGATCGCCGAATAGGCATCCATTTCATAAACCAAACCGGATTCGGTAAAAACCTTGGTACAGCCTGTATCGCAGTGTTCTTCAACGATCAAAACATCCCAGTTCTCATCAAGGCCGCAATAACGGATGGTGCCGTCTTCGGTGCATATTTCGTAGATATCGTCCTCGAACCACGCGTCCTCGCAAGGATCACCCACTTTGGCATTGAGCATGTCTTTGGGGATGCATTGACCTGCATTGCATGTAAAGTTCTTTTTGCAATCTGTATCATCCGTACATTCGGCAATCTTTGATACTGGCTTGTCGGGCGGTGGAAGCGGGGTGTCGTCCGTCCGGCAAATTCCGTTTTGGCATCCATGTTCGCAGGGTGTCTCGGCATTGACCCATGCATAGCCATTGCAGGTCTGGATGTAGTCGCCACTGCATCTCACATCATTTGGTGTGCATAGGTAGTCGGGGTTGGATGGCGTAGGATTGGATGGCGTAGCCGATGGATCGTAATTGGGGTAGATCGGCAGGCATGCATCTCCTTCGCCGCTTTGGGATTTGCCGCAATAATTCAGGGACGAACAGGTAACGACCACAAGTGTATCGTTCTGGCATTGCATGAGATGTGCGCGATCCAGACATTCCGGGACGTATGTCGAGCTGTCGCATGAAAGATCGTTGTACTCTCCTTCACTGCAGGCCGTGATGAACGCCAGGGTACAGATGCTGAATAAGAGTTTCCAATGTTTTGACATCCTAAAATCCTTTGTAGTGTGGACGATGCTTAATGGTTGGTGACAAATGAACACGATCTGTAAAAATTGAACCGAACGCTGTTCGTTGTGAGCCAAATAGGCCAATATATCATGCCAAAAGATATTCTGCAAAAACAGATTAAAACATACGAAGATGTCTGTTATAATTTTGAGGTTTCGGGGTACAAAAGATGAGGTCTTGGTCTTTTTGAGAATCCGCATTCTATCGCTGTGAGGAGCATTATGAAACACCATTCTATGAATTCTCGCTTTCTTGTCATTCTGTCGGCTGCTCTGGCTTCGTGCTGTCTGCCTGGGTGCAGTGATGACAGTGGTCAATCGGAAGTTGCGTCAGCCTGTGACGAATCCGCCAAACCCGGTGACGCTTGTACATGCAGCGAGTCCACCGGCACATGGGACTGCGGTGATGCGCCAGCCTCCTGTGATGAATCCGCCAAACCCGGTGACGCCTGTACGTGCAACGAATCCACTGGCGAATGGGACTGTGGTGATGCACCAGCCTCTTGTGACGAATCTGCCAAACCCGGCGATGATTGTACGTGCAACGAAGCTGCCGGAGAATGGGACTGCGGTGGCAAGCCATCGGCCTGCGACACTTCAGCAAAACCTAATGATTCCTGTACATGCAACGAAGCAACCGGCGAATGGGAAAACTGCAATCTCGATTGTCAGAATGACTGCAGCGAAGAAGGTGAGAAAAAATGCGGTGAGGATACAGATATCCTCGAATGCATCCGGGATGATGCTGGCTGTTTAAAATGGAATGTGGCCGAAACCTGTTTAGAGGGCAGACATTGCGATGCAGCATCCCATACATGTGCGCCGGCGGCGGACGAACCAAAAGTCTTTCGTGCCGGCTTTGCAAGAGTGAATATTACACCAATACTCAGTTTGCCTCTACGCGGTTACGGCAATACTTTAAAGCGCATGAGCCTTGGGTATCTCGATCCCCTCTATGCGAACTGCGTGGCCATGACGGATGAAAACGGCGCGACCGTACTATTATATATGCTCGATTTAATTGGAGCCACCCCGGCTTATGCAGATCCTGCCAGAGAAGCCATCAGTAAGGCGACCGGTATTCCTATAAACAACATTTTCCTTCAGGGCTCGCATACGCATTCGGGACCTGACTTGTCGCATGCCACGGTTAAAGAAACGAGCTATTCCAATTATAGTACAGAAGAGGTTAAGGGCATCATGGGCATAAAATATTACAGTGCCCGTATCGCAGATGCTTTGACTCAGGCCGCTTTTGATGCTTTGGATGATCGTGCTCCCGCAATACTGAAAACGGGTAATATCGAAGTGGAAGGCCTGAATTTTGTCAGGCACTACAAATTGCAGGACGGCACTTACTGCGGCGACAATTTCGGCGACTGTACGTCCTCAAAAAACCCAATCGTTGCTCACGAATCAGAAGCCGATCATACGCTTCAGATCCTGCAGTTTGAACGCAAAGATAAGAAAGATATATTATTGTTGAATTTCCAGACACATGTGACCCGAACGGGCGGAAGTGCTAAAAAGGACGTTTCTGCGGATATCGTAGGCCAGATTCGCAATAATGTCGAAAAAGAGCTTGGGGTCTGGAGTTCCTATTTGCAGGGTGCCGCCGGAAATATCAATCCGACGAGCCGGATTGCAACCGAAAACCGAACGACCGACTACAAGGAATACGGTGTTCTATTTACCCAAAGTGTCGTCGATTGCTTAAAAAACAATATGTCTGACATTAATGCTGGTAATATTAAGGTGTCGCCATATACATTTACCGGCAAAATCAATCATACAGAAGATTATAAAAAATGTGCCGCAAGAAAATTATATCTGGATTGGCTGGATGACCGTATTTTTAATGATACCGAGAAATTTGAAGATCTCCAGAAATGGCTGAATACCAATTGCAAGGATATTATCGATACAAACAAGATTACCAAAGATAATATCAATAACATACTCGCCGAAAGCTGCAAACAGAAGCCAGAAGGTGCAGTCACTAGCAATGATCTCAAGACTCTTTGCGATATACACAGCGGCTATCACGCTAGTTCTATCGTTAGCAAAGCAAACCTTAAAGAGACTGGTCAATTTGATGTCAGTACATTAGCTTTTGGTGATGTCGGTTTGATATGTGCTCCCTTCGAGCTTTTTGACGTGAATGGTGATTATGTCAAAGACAATTCCAATTTCAAACGCACGCTCATCATGGGGTATTGCAATGGTTCCAACAGCTATCTGCCGGCGAACTATTCTTACGATAATACCAGCTATGAAGTGGACCAATGCAAATACGAAAAAGGGACTGCAGAAGATTTGGCCAAACAATATGTCAGCATGCTCAATGACTACGATGGCACTGCCGACGCAGTCGATTATACCGTCAAGCAAAACACAGCATTACCGCCAAAGGTGTCTCAATCGGTTTACTGGAACATCGATTTTGAAACTTATCATTCTGGAACAAATAAAAATAGAAGTGAAACATCGGGAAAATACAATATCAATATGACTGCCCAGGATGGCAGTGCTGTGACGAAATCATTTGCCACTAAAGAAGTTGCAGCAGAATTCGATAAATATCCGATCAGATCTATTGTAGAAAAAGATGGCGTTGTGACCGATGTCGGCACAGTCGAGGATGCAGGGTTTGTTTTAGGTGCTGACAATTACTGGGTTAAGTATTACGACAAAGAATCGGTTACTCTGAATTCATCGCCTGCATTTAATGGTGTAGAAAAAACATTTAAAATCAATTCTGAGACCAAACGTATACTTGTACCCGCTGTGGGTAAAACCAAAGCTACGGTGACAGACCGTTTTCGTACCGAAGACAGGGTTTGGATTGTCAGCGATAAGGACGACAATGCAATTGCTGCATTTATTACAGAACGCGTTGCCAATACCGATGAAGAAGAGGAACACTATGGTGCCCCAGTCACTTCTAAGTGCAAACATTGTGATAAAGTTGTCGAATGGCAGGATTGGTATGACAGAAACACGCTTCCCACAAATAGTGGTCATTATAGGCTCATGCGGGATGGCGCATTGACTGGCCAGATGTCGATGGGTTTGGATGCCCATATTTGTTTGGATCTGAATGGACATACCTATCTCGGCAAGGAAAATGCACGTATGTATTCAATTCACAATCAAGGCGGCGTTCTCGCATTGATGGACAACTGTAAAGCAGGCAATGGTGGTTTGAAAGCACAGGGTACAAAAACTGCTGCACAGGGCGTCGTTGTCTGGGCGCGTTACGGTGAAGCCTATATATATGACGGCATTTACGACGCGAGCAACATTGAGAATAGTTCTTCGGGAAACGTCTTTGAAGGGGCGGCAAACACCAAAGCCTATATATATGGCGGAAAATTCATCGGCGGCAAGTCGTACTACAACGGTGGCGGCAGCGGCGGTGCCGGAGCGACGCTTTCCGTCAAGGGCGCTTGTACGATATATGATGGTACTTTTATCGGCGGCAATGCCGAGACGTCAGTCAGTGATAAGGGAGGCTACGGCGGCATCGTCAATGTCGCTTCCGGCGGCGAACTCGATATCCGCGGTGGTTCGTTCAGCGGCGGAAAATCGACGCGATTGGGCGGCTGTGTCAGCGTGTTCGGTAAAATGACCATGAGCGGCGGCGAAATTAAGGACTGCGACAGCAAAACCGGAAAAGTCCTCTATGTGGGTTCGACAGGTGATGCCAGGATAACCGGCGGCCATGTGGATGGCGCTGTCGGCGGCAGTGACGGCAAAGTCTACGTCTATGGTACAGGCAAACTGGAATGCGATAAGAAGTACTGCTATTAATCGCGGTTGCTGACTTC
>OCTW011515570.1_pt1 | contig 16334 bp, 17 predicted proteins | sample 1539671 | NCBI WGS metagenome assembly OCTW01 (sample SAMN02144230, study PRJEB22623) | gut metagenome | biome: sheep rumen | host: Ovis aries | place: New Zealand
AGACCTTCACCTGTCTTGGCGCTTACTGCAAATATCTTGGCATCAGGATTAAGTTCTCTTATATGAGACTTTGCAAGTTCCATGTCGAAATCGAAGAAATCCTTTGTATCAACCTTCGTTATTATCACTACATCAGATATTGAATACATTAGAGGGTATTTCAAAGGCTTGTCGTCTCCTTCTGGAAGTGAGAATAGCATTATGTTCTTGTGAGCGCCTGTATCAAATTCAGCAGGGCATACCAGATTACCAATATTCTCTAAGATAAGAAGATCTGTATCATCCACACCGAACTGCGCTATAGCTCTTCCTGTCATATCTGCATCAATGTGACAAAGACCTCCATTATGAATCTGAAGTACTCTAACGCCTGTTGCATCGGCAACCGTCTGTGCATCAAGGCTGGACTTAATATCAACATCCATCTCTGCAATTCTTATCTCGTCTTTTAACATATTAATAACTGCAGAAAGAAGTGTAGTTTTGCCACTTCCCGGGCTCGACATAACATTTACGAAGAAAGTCCCTTGATTGGACAATCTCTCTCTTATCATATCTGCTTCTTTCTCATTATTGCTAAATACACTTTCATTAATCTCTATAACTTTTACTTCACTCATTATACACCTCTTAATTGTGTCCCATTAAACGCACATATATTATCTAAGCTTTATATTCTTCAATCTGTTTCTTAAGATAATCAATCCACTCTTCAAATCCTTCCCCTGTCTTAGAAGACACAAAGAAAATCTTTGCATTAGGATTTAATTCTTTTATCCTGCTAACGCATAAATCCTTGTCAAAATCAAATACTGACATAGCATCTATCTTATTAACAAGAACAATGTCACTTACTTCATAGACCAATGGATATTTCGCAGGCTTATCATCTCCTTCTGGAACAGAAAGGATGGTAAGATTAACAGATGCTCCTGTATCAAATTCTGCGGGACATACGAGATTTCCTACATTCTCAATAAATATAAGATCAAGTCCATCTGTACCCATCTCTAGCATTCCCTGTTTAGTCATGCCTGCGTCCATATGGCACATGCCACCGGTATGAAGCTGTATTGACCTTGCTCCTGCTTCTCTAATTGTATAAGCATCCACATCAGCGTCTATGTCACATTCCATAACACCCACATTGGCATATCCTTCTAATTCTTTAATAGTTCTTACAAGTGTAGTTGTCTTGCCACTTCCCGGGCTTGACATTACATTTATCATAAGCTGTTTTGCATCCTTACACTCTTTACGGATGATATCAGCATTTACCTCGTTCTCCTTGAATACGTCTTGTTTTAATTCAATAATCTTAATTTCATCTTCCATAATCTTATGCCTTTCTACCTGCTATAACCCCGGTAGATGCTGCCCATTGTATATTGTACCCTCCGCATCTTCCTGTTATATCAATTATCTCGCCTGCCACAAATAATCCCGAACACACCTTAGACTCCATGGTTACAGGATTAATCTCCGATATATCAACTCCACCAGAAGTTGATTGTGCCACATCAAAACTACCAAATCCCATTATCTCATAATTAACATTAGAAAACAATTGAATAATGCCATCTCTCTCTTCATTATCTAATTGTTCTGTTAGCACTTTACTTCCTTCCTTATAATAGGAATTAACAATCTTTGGATTTATCGACTGACACAGAGCCTTCTTCACTCTAAGCCCCGTTCTATTAAGAGCATTTACCATATTAGAATCAGATATGAAATCAACCGACACCTTTACACTATCACCTCTGTTAAGAGCAGGAACCGCCTTAAGACTCAATTGATAGATTGGAATACCAGAGAGCATGCCCTTATAATACTTAATAAAGCCTCTCTCAGAAGCAACATTTTGCCCATTAATAAGAAGACTAATATTAGCCAGGGCATTTACACCAAGCAAGGTCTCAGGATAATCAGCTTTAAGAGTTGTAAGTGCAGGAAGCGGTTTAATTATACTATGACCAAGATTCTCAAGATAATAATAAGCATCACCAGAAGAGCCGGTCTTTGGAGCCGCATTGCCGCCTGTTGCCAAGATGATTTTCTTTGCATGATAAATGTCTATCTTATTACTTAGTTCAAATCCATCATGAACCTTTTCTATGGAGCGAAGATTGAAGTTATAGATTACTTGAATCCCAAGACGTTCAACTTCGTTAATCAGAGTATCTCTAAATGTAGCTGCCTCATCAGTCTTAGGATAATAATACCCTTCTCGTACGTAGTAACTCATTCCAAGTTCGTCTAACATTTTTATTAGACTACTATTGTCAAATGAATTAAGTACATTATCTACAAATCTATCCTTATCATCAGATGATGACACAAAGTAACTACTATCCATCTCTTCATTAGTAAAGTTACATCTGCCATTACCAGTTATTAGAATTTTCTTTCCAAGGGAATCGTTTTTTTCTAAAATTATAACATTTGCACCATTCTTCTTAGCGGAAATTGCAGCAAAAAGTCCTGCTACTCCGCCACCAACAATAATTATATCTGTCATAATATTACCTTATTACATTCCTGTCTCTTCCATCTAGAAATGCTTCTATATTAAGAGCAGTTTCTTCAACAACTCTTGCTCTTGCTTCATTACTTGCCCACGCCATATGTGGGGTTATAATAAGACGATTACTGTCCTTATAATTGGACAGTGGATTGTCATTCGTCATTGGTTCTGTACTTGTTACATCAAGGCCGGCTCCATATATCAGATTCTCATTAAGAGCTCTATAGAGGTCAGCATCAACAACAATCCCACCCCTGGCAACATTTATTAGAATGGCATCTCTTTTCATTTTCGAAAATGCGCTATAATCAAAGAGTCCTCTTGTATTATCATTAAGTGGACAGTGAATTGATATGATATCACATTTTGCCAAGAACTCATCAAAAGAAAGAGCCTTATAAGATGAATCAGTCGGCTTATCCGAGAGTGAACATCTAACAACATTGCAACCAAAAGCCGATGCTATATCTGCCACTTTACTTCCTATAGCACCCATTCCCAGTATTCCCCAGGTCTTACTTGAAAGCTCACTAAAATTCATATCATAATGACTGAAGCTATCCTGTCTGGAATAAGCACCTGATTTCACATAATTATCATAATAATTGAGTTTCTCGAAAATATATAGACACAATCCAAATGTATGTTGAACCACAGCATCTGTACTGTATCCCTTAACATTTCTTACGCCTATACCTCGCTTCTTACAATATCCAAGGTCAATATTATCGTACCCTGTTGCAAATTCGCATATTAATCTAACATTTGAAGCATCCCTTAGTGTCTCTTCATCAAGAGGCGACTTATTAGCAATAACAATGTCAGCATCCCTAATTCTATCAGCTATCATATGAACAGGTGTAGTGTTATAAACTGTTACATTTCCGAACTCATTTAATATATCAACACTTACATCATCACCTACTGACGCTCGCTCTAATATTACAATATTCATAAGCCTCTTCCCCTTATAATAATCATCAAATATCATTATACACTATTATATAAGGATATAAGTACTATTTTCTTGCAAAACCAACTGCCATAGTGATAAAATCATATTCGTATATATTAAAAAAAGGAGAAAAGATATGGATACACAAATTGAAACGAAATGTCTCCACAGCGGTTATGAACCAAAGAACGGAGAGCCAAGACAACTACCTATATATCAGAGCACAACATTCAAATACGATTCTAGCGACCATATGGGAGCTTTATTCGACTTAGAAGCAGAAGGGTATTTCTATACAAGACTTCAAAATCCTACTAATGACTATGCTGCTGCAAAGCTTACTGACTTAGAAGGTGGAGTTGCCGGAATGCTAACTTCTTCCGGACAGGCTGCCAACTTCTTTGCCATCTTCAATATATGTGAAGCCGGAGACCACTTTATCGCAAGTTCTTCAATCTATGGTGGAACATACAATTTATTCGCAGTTACAATGGCAAAACTTGGCATTGAGTGTACATTTGTAGATCAGGATTTATCAATAGAAGAATTGGATAAGTATTTCAAGCCTAATACCAAGGCTGTATTTGGCGAAACAATTACTAATCCAACATGTACAGTTCTAGATATTGAGAAATTCGCAACACTTGCTCATAAACATGGAGTACCACTTATTATAGATAACACATTTGCAACACCTATAAACTGTAGACCTTTCGAATGGGGATGCGATATTGTTACTCACTCAACTACAAAATACATTGATGGACATGGAATAAGCGTCGGTGGTGCAATTGTTGATAGTGGTAACTTTGACTGGATGGCTAATAAGGACAAATTCCCCGGACTATGTACTCCGGATGAATCATATCATGGAATCACATATGCTGAGAAATTCGGCAAAGGCGCATACATTACGAAAGCAACAGCACAGTTAATGCGTGACTTTGGATGTATCCAGTCTCCTCAGAACGCCTTCTATGTTAATACCGGCCTTGAGACACTTCACGTAAGAATGGAGAGACATTGTGAAAATGCTCTTAAAATAGCAAAATTCTTAGAATCACAAGACAAAGTTGCTTGGATTCACTATGCTGGACTTGAGAATGATAAATACTATGACCTGGCACAAAAGTATCTTAAGAATGGAACTTGCGGTGTTCTTTGCTTTGGCATTAAAGGAGACAGAGATACTGCAATCAAATTCATGGATTCCTTAAAGCTTGCAACTATTGCAACACACGTTGCCGATGCAAGAACATGTCTTCTTCATCCTGCAAGTCACACCCACAGACAGCTTACAGATGAGCAGTTAGTCGAAGCCGGCATCTCACCTGACTTAATCAGATATTCTGTTGGTCTTGAAAATGCAGATGATTTGATAGCTGATCTTAAGCAGGCGCTAGATAGAATATAAAAATAATGTATCGTATAAGTATTCTATATACGTAATAAGGGGCGCGAATGCGCCCCTTATGATTTTTCACAAAATTTCCCAATTTACTTATTAACAATTCTCGCCTTCCTTGCAAGATAATATCTCTGTGACTTCGACAAAAGCTTCTTAGACTCATTTCCGTCTTTAGAAATGTGTTATCCATAAAATGCACCAACCCTCTCATTAATTGCTCGGGCAGTTGACTCTATTCTCTCAATGGATTCTCCCCCACTATTACCAACAACAAAAACCTCAGACATATCATCAGTGCCTATCTCTATCTCCATATGATCCTTTCTAGAATTATCATATTCTAATTGTATCGTCTGTAATGCAGTCGGAAATAATTCAGGTTGAATAGCTAAGTCTGTAATAATACCATGAACTTTCTCTATTAACTTATGAGGAAATGAAGGTGCGCCATTACCATTCCAATTATCTTCCAATGTACTAATTGCAAAAAGCTTATCTAAGTTCTCTGTTCTTATATCTATATCTGCTTTATCAGGAATTAATGTATCATCTTTAATCCCTTTTAACTTCTCTGCATATGCAAAGATTCTCTCAATACGTCCTAGTCTCGAGTATTCACTCTCGGAAATAATAACTACATTCTTATTCTCTTTTCTCGGAACAATAATTGGTGTTCCTTCATAAGCCATATCAAAATACTTCTTAATATTAGATCTGACTTCCATTTGTCTTGCTTTCACCATAACGTATACCTCATTATTACCATCTTCTAATTAAATTATATAATAAAGCGTACGCTTTTTCAAGAATAATGCGTACTGATGAAAGCAAAATATACAACTTCTTTTCGAATAATTCACCAAGAGAATAATCATGTTTCTTTTCGTCTGCCATTTGTATTGTATCCTTTCATTCACGTCACACATTACGTCTGTATACAACTATAAAATCTTGGCAAACAAAAAATTGTAGTCTAACCATATCCCAAGTCATACCGAACAATCAACCGAACAGATTATTAAATTTTTGCTAAATCTTATGTATAAATATAACAAGGCTCGCTTCAAGATCGAAGCGAGCCTTATATGTAGCATTATATTAATAGTGCCTGTTACCTAGATTCTTATCTCCAAATAAAAGCAAATTGGGGGACATAATTGGAGATACACCCTCTTTCATTTATATAGTTACTATTCTTTATCATTTCGAAACGCGCTCATAATAATAGCCAGGATACCCTTCAATAGTCATTATGTCTTTTTCAGCATCATATGTTAAATTATCTGTTACCCCTGAAATGTCTACAACTATACAATTCGGATTGTTATTAGCAGATTGTTTCCATGTAAGTTGATGCGTTTCATCGTCAGATAAAATATCATAATGGTCCATTGCCTTATAACTCTTATCAACTATTACGCCTGTATGGTCGCTATTTAAGGTAAGATTAGATAATACATCGGTCTTTTTATATACCGCTTTACGATACTTGTCTTCATAAGTAATTGTATCGTTACTTGAATCATATACCACTTTATCAACACTACTTTTTTCTCCAGGAATAAGCACTGTTCCATTTTCGTCAACTAACTCTAAAACATCCGCTACCATTCCAAGTGTAATACATTTCACAGTCCCATTTTTGTCACGATATATACGAATATACTTATACTCATCAATCGAATTAGCTTCTGCATCTGATCTCCATATTCCAAATAATTTCTTTTCTATGTCTGACTGAGGAGTACCATATACTTTTTCAGCATCCGCTTTTCCTACCCATTCTCCTACAAACTTAGATTCCGGGCTACATGCACAGCCACCTAGTACTGCAATAATAAATATACTAATAGCTCCAATAATTAATAATTTTTTCTTCATATTTATCTCCTCCATTTTCTCCAAAAAAATTCTTCTAATTTATTAAAAATATTATTCTATCATTCTTAATTCTTCGAAATCTCAGATAAACTTTTCATTCAAGTATTCTTTTATTCATTTTTCTTTTCCCTGATTTTCTGCTTTAATGCAGTTAGTGAACGGTTGCACTGTGCAGAGTCTTCAAAGATAATCTCAATATTTCTACCAGATACCAATCCAAACATAAGCGCCGACATATCTCCTGTATTTACTATTGTAGGATTAATTATATCCGTATAAAAAATTACGTCCGTCAACTCTACATATTTCGTATCAAACAATGAAATATGACAGCTATAATAATGCATTTCCTCATCAGTGAAATATATTGCAATGTAATCGTAATTATCAGCCCTTAGTTTTCCGTCATTACCGACCTTTTTTAATCCTTCACGACCACAATTCAATGTTATTATAGGTTCAACTTCTTTAATCTCATCTTCGTCCAAATTCAATTTCTCAATTGGATTTATATTGGCTTTTTTTATTTTCTCTTGTAGAAGCTCATCTATCTCTTTATCACCGGGAACTCTGACACATGCTTTGCATATAGCCCATACTATTGCAGCTAATAGTAAAAACAATGGCACCTTAATCAAAAAAAATGATTCACTGTTAAATATAAGGGCAGTAATACATCCCAGAATTAAACATCCGGGCAAAGGTACCAAAAAAAGTGCAATTGGCCCCTTATAAGATTTTTTTGTAAAATAATATCTAATTCCTCTTTCACTAAAACTATCCATTCTTTCACCTCTTATTAATTATTCTCTACTATTCAATCTATCCTTGCTGTCTAACAATGTCATTTCTCTTATTAACGACATCTATAATCTCATTACATATATTCATAATTGCATCCGAATTATTATCGTTCACTATATTCTCCAATTCATTAATTTTTGTATCAATTATTCCTTCGTAATAAGACGCTTCCTCACACGACTTAAATGGACTTGAATGAATTAAATCATATATGCTTTCAACTTTCTTATTGACCTCTTTATTATCACTACAATCCATCAATGCCTTAACACGTAACGATTCGTTCCTAACAAACGAAACTTGTTTTTCTTCGATATTATCCGAATCAGCAGTTCTATCATTAGCTAAGATATTTACAATAAGAATGACAATAAAAATTAGTACTAACACAACCTGAACAATCAAAGGGATTGTCATACTATTCAGATTCAATACAACAAACACTATACCTGCTACTAATTCAACAAAAAAATACGTTCCTGTTATTCCACCTATTGTCATTCGACCGACTGCAACCGATTTAAATTCTTTGCTATAAAACACAGGTGTTAACAAAACCATAAAATATGAGAAATGAATAAATCCATAAGATATCCAAACACCCGCATTATGTTCAACACCCAGAATCACAAAAAACAATAAATTAAAAACTATCAGAAAAGCCAAATCGACAATTAGCAATAATATTACTTTTCTCATCAACATCCTCCTCTACATATTTGCAATTATTTCTGACTTCTTAGTATCATATTCAGATTGCTCAATAAGACCAGCGTCCAGCATTTGTTTCAATTTACTGAGCTTTTCCACCGGATCGTCACCAGATTTATTTTTCGAATCTTTGCTAGTTATTTGTTCTGACATTGGTTCAAATATCTGCTTTGCCATTCCGTTAAATGCTCCCCCGGCCGCAAAACCCATTCCAAGACCTGCACCTACTGCACCACCTGAATTTGGATTATTAGCCATTCCTGTCATAATATTTGCGGCCTGCTGGCGTCCCCAATCATTTCCAAGTGTCTCCATAACACCCTTATCTCCCTGAGCAAGCTTAACCTTGCTAATAGACTCAACCTGCGCATTATCAATCTGATCATATTTTGTCTTGTCAACATCTAGCGCAGCCAACGAAAACTTAACACATTTTATTCCGTAGTCGTCAAATGCTTCATTAATCTTTGGTTCTATCTCATTCGATAAATCATTAATATACACATCCAATCCTATTAATTCCTGCTCCAAAGAATTAAGAAATCTAGATATAACGTTTTTTATCTTTCCAACAAACTCACTCTCAAAATAATGTGTAATTTCCTCTTGTTGTAAGAAAGCGTTATTATTACCTACTAGCTTTTCAATAAATTTCGACGGATTAACAATTCTAACCTTATATACTCCTCTTACCCTTACATCTGTTCTAATTCCCCACACTTTATCTCTAACCTGAATAGGTGTATCAGTGCCCCATTTTATTTCTTGACTATCTGCTTTACGAACAAAATAAACAACGCAGTTAAATGTACTTATTCCACCTGAAAATGCATTTCTAAGACGACTTATAAAAGGATAATTCTCTGTCGACAACTTATAAGTTCCACTTTCAAAAACCTGTTCAACGTTACCGCCTTTAATAAAAACCGCCTCTTCACCGGGCATTACTATCAATGTTGAATTTGTATTAAAGTCCTCTTCAGGTTGTCTCCAAATCAACAATTCCCCAGAACCACTATTCTTTATTACGTCTGTCCAGTGCTTCTTCCCTCCAACGAAAGCTTTTTCATTGGGATTTCTATCAAATATTCCCATTTTCCACCTCCACAATCTCTTTCTTTATTACTACAATTTAAGGACATCTGGCTTTGAGACACCTAACAGATCAAACAGTACTCCTATATCATAATCAGACACCCCCATCTGATTAGCGTTATCTAAGTATTCTTCATAATTAGGTGAAGTATTTAATGCTTTCCTTTCAAAGAAATCATATTTAATATACGCCAAAAAATAAAAATATATCCCGCGAGGTTCAATCATCGTTGCGGCCTTTATGTACTCTTCAATCTTATTTATAGTAGGCCTCTTTGCCAAATATGCTTTTTTTCCTTTTAGTAAACTTACAGCGGCATAAAAACAATATTCTGAATTATCCATATTATCTTCAATTGCTTTTGCAAAATGTTCGATTGCCTCATCATACATTTTCAATTTCAAATAACACATTGCAATAGAACCATTTAAGTCAACAGACTCCGGATTATTTACCAAGTCTTTTTTATATGCATTAGCAAACTTACTTAACTCCGGCAGCGACATATCCTTTACACTATTGAACGTTGATATAAATATTGGTTTGTGACACCATTCGCATTCTTTCATTCCACTCGAAACACGAGCACCACACCCAGGACAATTTAACTCAATAATCTTTTGCGCCACTGCAATATTCCTCCTTATACAACACTTTTTTATTTAGACCTAATTCTTCGAAATCTCAGATGCTCTAACTACGAAAAAATCATTAAGGTTATATGTCATTTCTGGATTATACCAACTTTCATTAATTTTATACGTTCTATCAAGCTTTTCATTCAAATCAATTAATCCTTGCGGTTCATTGCCATACAATTCTTTCTGTTGCGATAATTCCAGATATGTTTTAGCCATTTCATACCCTTTATTATAGTCACTTTGAGTATATTTCTGTTTGAATTCGGCTAACATTAGGCCATCATAATCCTTTGGCATATTAACGTAAACTGTATAGTCAATACTATAATAATAACTAAGTGTAGACGTTCCATCGCCATTATTATTTAGAGCTGGATTAGACTGCGGTTGATTATATTCTACCTTCGTTCCAATCCTATATGTCTTTCCCTTCCACTTTACGTCCCTATATTGATAATCAGTATCAGGAGCTCGTGTAATAGTACTTTTATTATTATACAAACAATCCCCTGTATAGTAATCAAACGGAGCAAAATACGAATATAAAAGATTCAAATTATATAAGTTTTGCGGTATATTATTAGTGGGTGCAGAACCTTTACATGTGACTTCAACTGCATCCTTATACGAAATCGTTACACTGTCATTATTTTCCTCTACAACCTTATAATCATATAATCTATTTGTTGCAGTAGCTGTTTCAGTCGTCATTCCCGGTATATTAACAATACTAAAGTTTGAATCAATCCCAAACCATTCTACAGGAGCCGTAAATGTCTGGTTTGGCGATGAAATTGTCATATCGTTTTCTTCAACAAAAGGCTTTTTGAATAAATCCAACTTAAAAATTGCAAATACTAAGCCTATTGCTCCACCAATTACCAGTACTCCTACTATCACAATAATTAATAATTTGCGATTAATCTTACCTTTTGTTTTTTCCATCTTTCTCCATCCTTTCAAATAAAACAATTATCACTTATCTTTTACGAGACCTTCTTACGCTCTCTATTAATAAGACAACTGAAAACACAATTAGGTTTTATAAAAATAAAAAAATTATAAATCAACCACTTTTAAAGTATACAACATCCTCTATGGTGCGTCAACGCACACTATTTATACGCAAGTTACTTTAAGGCACATTTTCTCATATAATCTACACAAAGGAGTAGATTATGATTCAGTTACGCATAGAAGAAATATTAGAAGAACAAGGCAAGAGCAAATACTGGTTAAATAAACAACTCGGTAATATGTGCTATAGAAACTTCAATAATCTAATAACAAACAATACTATATCAATTAGATTTGATACACTTGATAGGCTTTCTAAAGCACTTGATGTTCCTGTGGGAGAGTTGTTCCAAGAAGTACCAGATAAATAGTGCCTATCATCTTACCATTAACTATCTTGTCTTAAATTACCCTTCTGAGAATATATAGCCAGAAGCGACTATATAGAGCGATACGCTCTCTTGACATATTACAGATACTACCACTTAATCATACCGAACAATCAACCGAACAGATTATTAAATTTTTGCTAAATCTTATGTATAAATATAACAAGGCTCGCTTCATAAACTGAAGCGAGCCTTATATGTAACATTATACTAATAGTGCCTGTTACCTAGATTCGAGACATGTCCCTTTACCATGTATTATTTTGTTATCAACTGCGAAGAAATAACAGCTTTTTCAATAATCGTACTTTCATCAACTTGCGTACCTGGACCTCCACCACTACCGTAGCCATCATATTCCGAGCTAGATGCACCCCATGCACTTTTTAATTGCTGTGCATTACTACTCATTTCTTCATACGATTTATCTGCACTAAGGAGTATAAATCTCTCAGCCTCAAGATATGGTTCAATATTACAATCGTAAGCATTTAACAACTGTAAACATTGATTATAATTCATGGATTTGCCTTGAAGCCCAAGTACTCTATTAAACACTTCTAATGCTGCATTAACACTATATTCCTCATCTTCTTCAGAAGAAAAGTTATAACCATCTGACGCATCCTCAACAGGGATTATTTTGTCATCTTCCAATTTGTAACAACATATTCTCCAGTATGCGTGATTCGCCAAATATTGATTTAGTCCGGAAGTAATTAGAAGATATGTATCCTTTCCACTTTTAAATGTGTAAAATGCGACTCTATTAAATTCGCCTTTTATACTAAAACTTCTTTTTTCAGCAATATCCTTTACTTCACCCCACGATTTTGCTTTTTCAGAAATAGTCACATTTCCATTTGAATCCAAGTCAAGCTGTATCAATTCATCTTTGCCGTCATCATTAACATCTTCTACTACATATCCAAGTACGCCAGTAGGGTATACACAACGACCATACACTTTATAATAACTACCTGCCGGCTTATATCCTGTAAGTGTATTTCTTGCTGCGTAATTAACTTGCATTTTACATAATTCTCTATCTATTTTTTGTCCATACAACACATTCTGCGTAGCTAAATACTCTTCATACTTACCTTGTTCTGGTTGTTGATTATTACCTACACTGTCTGCTTCTTTATTAATAGAGGTATCCTCTGTATTATTTGATACAGCAATACCAACTCCAATCGTGCCTCCGATTGCCACAACTGCCGCTGTAATTCCTATTGCAATCTTCATGCCAAGAGACATTCCTGCCCCTGCTGCTCCGGCACCTGTTGCGGCGGTAGCCCCCGCACCGGTAGAAGCTGTGCCAGCTGTAGCTCCTGTTGCTGTTGTAGCCCCAGCAGTTGCAGAATATAATCCTGCAACTGCAGTTGCTTCGCAAGCATCTGCCTCTGTATGAAGTAGTAACAAGAAGAATGGAATCGGTGCAAGAGCGTATAGCTTCGTACCCTTCTTCTCTAGTTCCTTTACCTTTGCTTCTATATTCTTTCTTGCATAATTAAGCCTACTCTTAACCGTATTATCTGATACTTCAAGGGTCTCACTAATCTCCTTAACGGACAACTCCTGAATATAGTACATCATAACGCAAGCACGCTGCTCGTCAGATAGTTCACTAATAATCTCTTGTACAAGCCTTGATGTCTCGTTTTGATCCATCACAACCTCAGGTTGCTGAGTATAATTAGCCTCGAATCGATCAGCTACATCATTTTCTTCATCACCAGCGATGTCGGTAAATAGATCTGGCTTTTTCTTCTTAAGCGCATTCTTCGCAGTATTAGCAACAATCTGATTAAGCCAAGATTCGAACTTATTCCACTCATCTAGTTGGCTAATACTTTTAAATGCTCTCATATAAGCATCCTGCACAACATCGTATGCTTCATCTTCATTTTGCATAAATTTGAGTGCGACATAATAAGCCTTCTTATATGTATGCTCATAAAGAAACGATTGTCCCTCAGGATTATTCATTTTTGCCGATTGTACAGCTTGTTCCAATGAATTTATCATTTTCTTCTCCTTTACACACTATACTCTTTAATATATCATTTTTTCTTCGACGGTCAACTACAAAATTCTTTATGTCCAGCTTAACTAACCGCACGAATATATTAATTAGTCTTTCGTTCATATGGTTACCGCCTTCCATTATTTATTTCTTTGAGGCGCACTCATTCTAGTATCCATATTTCTTATAAGCACTTCTAACAGGAATAATTGGAAGGCATGCTATTGCGAAAAATGCAAATACTGCTGTAAAAAGAAATGCTATAAAAGACATTGGGAACGAGAATGCATTCCAACCTATTGTAGCAATATTCCAAGTTCTTCTTAAGACTTCTAAGAATCCACCAAATATAAATGATACAAGTCCAATAACCATTCCTATACAAATCAAAGTTTCTCCTGAATGAATCTTTGCTATTGCTAATATAATTCCTACTACTGATATTATTGTTGCTACTAATGCTATTATTTGTGCTATTTTCCATCTATTCATGATTTTTATCTCCTTTACTAATTAAAACTTATAAACTACTTAATAATTAATATTGCCTGTCAACTAGATTGTCTTATCAATTCCCATTCCTGAGAAATGTACTACTGCATCTGGATGTTCGTCTTTAAATCTGATACCTGCTGCAAATATACCAGTTCTATCATAGAATCTACGATCAAATCCATATTCTGGGCGAGCTTCTACCCATTCACCGCCTTCATTTTCATATTTACCAAATCCGTCACCTAGATCAATCCATCTTGGTCTACCGTTATTTGATGCTTCCTCTGATGAACCAGCATCTTCGCTTGAACCATCTTGTGAAGATTGATTATAAGAACTCTGGCTTGTTCTCTTTTGTTCTCTAGCTTTTTCTGCTTCAGCTTCTTTTCTAGCTTCTTCTTCAGCAATTCTATTTTCTTCAGTTACTACAGAAATTCTTGCATTAATACTATTAATCTTTTCATTAAATGCTGCTGCAAGTGCATCCTTTTGCTCTTGAGATAATAATTCATCTTTATTTACATCCTCAAGAATTGTATTCATTAGACCAATTGCTCTATTCATGTCATCAATATTTCTGCAATTTTCTAATAAAACAACTTGACCATTTTCATCTGTAAATGATAACTCTGACATAACTTGTTCAACTCTATCATTGTATCCATTAACTGCTTGTGTCTGTGCCTTACTAACTTCTTCAAAGAAAGCTGCAGCCTCTTCTTCGTGCTTCTTCTCTTGATAAGCGTTATATCCGACATATGCTCCTGCTGTTCCAAGCACAGCTACTGCCGAACCTGCAATGATTAGTATTACTGCTATTGTTGCGATTCCTTTGTTATTTAATAATCCTTTCATTTTCTTTCCTCCTTCGTTATTAAATAATCCTCTTACCTTTTCAACGCCTTTGCCATTTAATAAATTTCTCATTTTTCTACCTCCTTAAATTAATGACTTTTTGCCTTTTCTAATAATAAGACAACAGAAAATCCAATTAGGTTTTAAAAAAATGAAAAAAATTTAGAAAATTTTTAAAAAATCTAAAAACACGCATAAATGCGTGCGATTTTAAGCATAAAAAAATTGCCAAGAACCCACTTTTGACTTCAAAAGTCTTTAAGTAGGTCTTGACAATCCACGTTTCAAAAAAGCTATTCTTATTAATAATTGTACTTAATACTAACTATTCTTATTACTTATCAATTTAGTAATTCTTCATTATCTCATCAGCCATCTTATCAATCTGGGCTCTGCTTTCGTCATTTAGTGCCGACGTGATTGTTACCTTGTTCTCAACAAAGTTAATATCCTTAGATTCTTCTAGCATAGACTTCATAACACGAGCTGCAGTTGGCGCCCATGAACCATTTTCTACAAAACCGATAGTACGATTCTTATAACCCCTCTCTACCAGATGGGAAATAAATGTTCTCATGAATGGGAATATATCCCCATTGTAGGTAGTTGTAGCAAGAATCAACGTATCATGTCTAAAGGCATCTTCAATTGATTCAAACATATCTTCTCTGGCAAGATCCGCATATTCTACTCTAGGACATCCTTTATCCTCTAAAGCCTTCGCAAGTTCTTCTACAGCCTGCTTAGTATTACCATATACAGATGTATATGCAATAAATACACCCTTAGTCTCAACATTATATGATGACCATGTATCATAAGTTTCAAGATAATATGAAAGATTATCATCAAGAACCGGGCCATGAAGTGGACAAATTATCTCAATATCAAGTGCCGATGCTTTCTTTAATACATTTTGCACTTGAACTCCGTATTTTCCAACAATTCCGAAATAATATCTTCTTGCCTCGCAAGCCCATCCTTCAGGATCTTCTACATCATTTGCACCGAATTTGCCAAATGCATCTGCTGAGAATAACACTTTATCAGTCTTATCATATGTCATAATAACCTCAGGCCAATGAACCATAGGCGCTGTTATAAAAGAAAGTTCATGCTTTCCTAGACTTAGTGTATCTCCTTCTCCAACTACAATTCTTCTATCCTCATAATCTTCTCCGTAGAAGTTCTTCATCATCTTAAATGCATTAGCAGAAGCCACCACCTTAGCATCTTTGTACTTATTCATAAATGCTGTAATGTTAGCACTATGATCTGGCTCCATATGCTGTACAACCAAGTATTCAGGCAAAGCACCACCTAAGGCATTCTTAACATTTTCTAACCATTCTTCTTCAAAATCACCATCAACGGAGTCCATCACTGCGATTTTCTCATCCTTGATTAGATATGAATTATATGCCATTCCAAGAGGCACCTCATATTGTCCTTCGAATAAGTCTGCCTCAATCTCATGATCATTTACTCCAACATAAATAATATCATCTGTAACTCTCATATAAAAA
>OCTW011618917.1_pt1 | contig 16333 bp, 7 predicted proteins | sample 1539671 | NCBI WGS metagenome assembly OCTW01 (sample SAMN02144230, study PRJEB22623) | gut metagenome | biome: sheep rumen | host: Ovis aries | place: New Zealand
CCGATACCACCATCAATTAAAAGCAGGTCGGGCATGTCGGCCTGTTCATTGAGAAGGCGGGTGTAGCGGCGGGAAACCGCTTCCTTCATTGAGGCAAAATCGTCTATGAGGCCGTCGGTTGTGCGCAGGCGGAAGTAGCGGTAGTTCTTTTTATCCGGATTACCGTTGTAAAAACTGATGAGGGAGGCAACCGGCCACTTACCGCCGATATGGGCAATATCAAAGCCTTCAATACGAACTGGCAGAGAGTCGAGACCAAGCTTTTCTTTGAGCTCTTCCATTGCGGGGGTGTCGCCGCGGTCGCGCAGGCGGCGGACAATGTCTTCTTTTGCATTCTGTTTTGCCATCTGAAGGGCGGCAACATCTCGCGGCAGGTCGCGGGAAGCAACCATAATCACTTGTGAGGTCGACTTCTTTTCTTCGTGCAGCCAGCGGGAAATATGGTCAAACTCGCTGGTCTGAGGAATGTAAACCTGAGGCGGAATGGTATGGACATCATCATAAAAAACAGCCATAAACTCGGCAATCAAATCATCATCATCATTTAAAGACTCGGCGCGGTAGTTCTCACGGCCCAGCAATTTACCCTGGCGAATCTTGAGAACTGTAAAGCTGACCAGTTCACCTTCGCTGTGGTAAGCAATGTAGTCGCGGTCATCAGAATCAAAACTTTCTACTATATTTTGGTTCTGTAAAACCATAAGCGCTTTTATTCCGTCGCGCAGTCTGGCGGCTTTTTCAAAGTCTAAGGCCGCCGCAGCTGCCTTCATTTCTGCCTGCAGCTCTCTGACTCTTTCTTCACCTTTTCCCTCAAGTAGTCTTTTAATTTCACCGATGTATAAGTTGTAGGAGTCTTTAGAAATTTTACCGCAGCATGGGGCAAGACACTGTTTCATGTGGAAGTAGAGGCAGGGGGTGTCCCGCTTTCTGAGAGTCCTGCAATGACGGATTGGATAAAGCTTGAAAATTGCATCAAGAAAGGTATCCAGAGCCGCAACATCAGGAAAAGGTCCAAAATAGGTGGAACCATCCTGCAAAATGCGGCGCGTCTTAAAAATCTTGGGAAAATCCTCATGGGTGATTCTCAAGACAGGGTATGATTTACCGTCTTTAAGGCAGATGTTGTAGCGGGGATTGTACTTTTTAATAAGGTTGTTTTCCAGCAGCAGAGCTTCGTACTCGTTAGCTGTTGTGATGTATTCAATAGAGTTGGCGTGGGAGATTAAAAGCCTTGTTTTTACGCTTTGTTGTCCTGAAAAATAGGAAGACAGGCGGCTCTTAAGGCTTTTCGCTTTTCCCACATAAATTACGGTGCCTTCTGCGTTGCGCCACAGATAGACACCACTGGATTGAGGAGCTTTCAGAGCTGTTTCGTGGAGGATGTCGCGGACTGTGTGTGTTGCGGCTTTTCCACCGGTAGTTTTGGCTGTCATGTTATGTTAGGAAATTGTATCAAAAAAAGACTTCTTATTATAGCACTTGCTGCGGGCTGTGTTTGCGGTATGGGGCTTTCCAGTCTTTTTGCCAAAGAATATCTTTTTGGTGGAAAAAACGGCTGGCCTGTATTTATGCAAGAAGAAGGTATTACAAGCGGAAAGGGACGCTATGGATATGACTGTATTCAGCTTGCTTCAAATTCCTTTGTTTATGATGAATATACAGATCTTTTAATAGATTTTGAAAACGCAGAAATGCCGATTTCGGATGGTGACTATACAATCAACAGAAATAACTTTCAGCTTTCAAATCAGACAAAAAATGAAAAGGCTGCCGGACTCAGCCGTAATATGGGTGGACTTACAATTTCAGGAAAACCCGGTTCTTTCTTTGGTTCAGAAGGCTTGATGGGCTCTTTTTCAATTGAATTCTGGCTTTGTCCTTCGATTGCGGAAAATGGTGAAATTGTGCTTAATTGGGAATCTTCCAGAAATGAAGACGGACAGCTGGCCTTTCAGGTAATTAATGGAACCTTTGATAAAGGCCATATAAAATGGGAATTAAATAATATTTTTGACTTATATCTTAATGAAGCCGGCAGAAATGAAGTTGAACTCAAAGGTACTTCAAAAATCATCCCTGATACCTGGAGCTATCATGTGCTTTCATTTGATTGTGAAACGGGTATTCTTGAATATATTGTAAATGGAATTACAGAAGATATAACTTACATAACTACCGATCGTAAGGAAAGCGGGGATGTTAGTCTTGTCTATCTTGGAACACCTTCAGAGGTTTCAATTTGTCCTGAATATACAGGCAAGTTAGATGAATTCAGAATTCTCCGAAGACCATACAGTCCGCCGGATTATCAGACAGCTGATAAGGCAGGAAGTATAGAACATATGCAGTATCAGCCGAGTGGTGGTCGCTTTGTTACAAAACCGATTATGGTTTCTACAGGCTCTGTACTTAATAAACTCGAAGCAGAAATGAGCGTTCCGGCTCAGACAGCCGTTTGCTATTATGTGCGCTCGGGAGAAAATTTTTATGGCTGGACTGAAAATGAACCGGAATGGAAGCCAGTAGAAAGTGGAGAAGAAATAAAAGGTGTTACAGGTCTTTACTTTCAGGTTGCCGCAGAGCTTATGCCGGATGGTAATGGAGAAAAGACACCCGCAATTACTTCAATAAAGCTTGATTTTACAGAGCTTCCTGAGCCTTTGCCTCCTTTCGTTGTGAAGGCAGTTGCCGGAAATGGAAGCGTTACAATTTCATGGAATTATTCTGTAGATGATACAGCCGGTGGTTATTATCTTTATTATGGAACACGTCCGGGCGAATATCTTGGACGTATGGCAATAGAAGGTGAATCACCTATTAATGTAGGAAATACTACCTCGTATACAGTTACAGGACTGGAAAATGGTAAAATTTATTATTTTGCTGTTGCCGCCTGGTCTGCATACGATATGAGAGTTGTGGGAGATCTTTCAAAAGAGGTTTTTGCACGACCATTGGCAAGATTAAAATAGGAAGCATCCGAGGAAAAAGAGGGGATAGAAATATGGCAAACAGTTTGATTTTGACAAAAGCACAGAATGCAATTACAGCTCACGACTGGGCAACTGCGGCAAGATACTATAAGGAGCTTCTCCGTGGCGACGAGTCAAATATAGAATACCTCCAGCAGCTGGGCAGCATTTATGTGCGCGATGGGCAGGATGAAAAAGCAATTCCTTATTATGAGCAGATAATTACCTTCCATCCGGAAAACACCAATGCAATGGTGAGCCTTGGAGCCATTTTCCGCCGCCTCAAGCGCTATGAGGATTCTGTAAATATTCTTCATAAAGCGCAGGATATTTCCTCAGATAATGTCAGCATAAATTATAACCTCGGTTTTACCTATAAAGAGATGGGTGATTATAATGACGCAATTGATTCCTTTGAATCAGTAATAGCCCGTAACCCCGACGATGTACTTGCGCATAATCATCTTGGTTCAATTTATTTTTCAAAGAAAGAATATGATAAGGCGATTGCGGCTTACAAGCATGGACTTCAGGTAGATCAGAATCATCCGATTTTAAATTACAATCTTGCTCACGTTTACGAAGCAACAAGAAATTATCCGGAAGCAGTTCGCTGTTATGAGATTGCCTTGAAGACACGTCCGGGCTGGCTTGATGCAATCCGTGACTTTAGTGAACTCTTAATCAGATGTCAGGAAACTAAGCAGGCCCAGGAGCTTGTGGAGCAGTCTATTAAACTGCATCCGGATGATGTTGATTTGCTTTGCATTCTTGGCCGTATTTATCTGAATCAGTTTGATTATGACAATGCAACAAAAACCTTTAAGCGCGCAGAAAATCTTAAACAGAACGATATAAACATTCTTGTGGGGCTTTCTAAATCACTGGAAAAGGGAATGAAAGTTGAACAGGCAATGGATAAGATTCTGGATGCCGTAGATATTGCACCGGAAAATGCTGAAGTATGTAAGCAGTATGCTCATGTACTTCTTTCTGCCCAGCGTTATGACAAGGCTCTTGATTTGATTAAAAAAATTGATGAAAAGAGCGATGGCAAAGATCTGCAGATTCTTGATTTGTATGGTCAGTATTTTGTCTGCCGTGGTGATGAAGAAGCGGCAAATACTTACTATGACAAAATCAGAAAGATAAATCATCATTATAAGGATTATATGATAAATGCTGCCGACCGTTATATTCAGACGGGAAATTACGAGAAGGCAGAAGAAATGGCAGACAGATTTGTGGCAAGTCGTCCAGGATTGCCGGAAGGTTATAATCTGTTAGGCACAATTAACTCTGCTCGCGGTGAGCTTACTAAAGCAAAGACAGAGTATGAAAAAGGAATCGGCTTAAAGAATCCAAATATATTTGCGGTTAAGGCTCTTGAAAAAATTAATTCAGAACTGGAAGCAAATAAAGAGCTTTATAACGACAGCGAAAGTCCGATCGAAGTTGATGCAGATAAGCTTACCGAAGAAGAGGGCGGGAATATTGCAGACTCGGCTGCTTTGAATTCTGAGGAAGAACTTGCAGATCAGCTTGATGCTCTTAATGCAAAGGGAGAAGAAGAGGATGATTCTATGCTGCATGGCCTGGAAGCTACACCTCCGATTGAACAGGCGCTGACTGGCGAGGAAGGTGATTTCTGGGAGGATTTTGATGATGATCCTGATGCAGAAAAGAAGCCTGCGGAGGAAGAAGAGGATTCTTATGATGAGAACGAAGACAATTCTGATCTGCTTCATATGATGACGCCTGATGCTGCCGAAGATTCTTCTTCTCTGGAAAACGGACTTGCTGAAGATGACGGCGCTTTTGATTTTTCTGATTTTGATCAGGCGGCTGCTAAGTCTGAGCCTGAAGCGGCTCCTGCGGCGACACCGGAAACGGCACCTGCTGAAGCTCCTGCACCGGAACCGGATTATGAGCCGGCTTATGAGCAGGCTTACGAACCAGAGCCTGTAAGCCCAGACCCTCTTCCACAGACCCCTCAGCCTGTTCCTCAGGCACAGGAGGATGCGGAGACCTTATCTAAAGCCCAGCAGCTTATGGATGACTTAAAACAACAGCAGAAGGAAATGGAACAGCAGCAGAAGGAGCTTGAATTCCAGCAGCGTGAATTTGCACTTCAACAGAAAGAGCTTGCGGAAGATTTGAAGCAGAAAAATGAAGAAATGATTCAGGAGGCTGTTGGTAAGGCAGTTGATAAAGCTGTTGGCGAAAAGCTTGATGAGGCAGTTGAAGAAAAGCTTTCTGAATATGATTTACAGCCGGCTGCAGAAGTAAAGCCTGAGCCGGTAGAAGAAGTTCAGCCAGAGCCTGTAGCAGAAACTGTTACTGAACCTATTATGGAAGAAGAGGAAGTAGTTGAACAGGTAGTTGAAAAGGCTGCCGATGAAATTCCTTCGGATGACTTTGATCTTCAGCTTTATGACGAAGATTTTGGAGATACAGATTTTACTGAAAGCGAAGAAATAGAATCTAATGAGTCTGAAGAAGTGCTTGCGGAAGAAGCTGCACTGGATGGTTTTGATTCAGATATGAAGCTTGAATTGGAAACTGATGCAGAAGGTGAAAGAGAGAACGATGCTGAGGATGGTCTGGAAGCTGAAGGTGAAGAGAATGCAGAACCTGAGGTGGAGATTGAGGATGAAGCAGAATTCCCTTCTGAGCCTGAAGAGGAAGCTGTAGATGAGCCGGAGGCTGCTGAGACAGAAGCTGCTGAGCAGGAGCCGGAAATGGAAACTGAAGAGGAAGCTGCGGCTGAACCTGTGCTTGAAAGTTCACTTGAACAGACTGAAGCCTCAGGTGAAGACTTTACTACAGAGCCTTTTGTTACAGTCGATGAAATCTATGAGCTCAGTGATTCAGAAGCTCAGCCTGAAACAGTCGCAGCCACTCTTGCTGAAAAGCCGGAAGAAGAGGAGACTTCTGATGAAAGCCTTGTAACCGCAGATGATATGGTAGACAAAATAGGGCGCATCCTGAATGACAATGAAACCGCAAAGAATTATGCTTCCGAGCTTGAACTCTTTAAGAAGCTGCGTACACTTTCAAGCTTCCTGCCAGAAAAGGAAAAGAATTCCTATGACTGCTGCCGAATGCGGATGGTAATTGAATATATCATTCAGAAGATGTCTGGAAAACCAGGTCTTCTTATTACAGCAGAATCGCTTATAAAATCCGGAGTTCTCGGAGAAGAATACAACCGTCAGCTGGAAGACTGCTGCGAAGAAGAGTTGAGTAATGATTTAATACGACACGTTATTTCAGATATGAAAAAGCTTGCCCAGGGACTTGAAGATAAATTCCTGTGTACAGCACTTTGTGTAAGCGCAGATGCTATTCTTGAGCAGATAGCGCTTCTTGATCAGAAGGTTTCAATCTTCTGATTATAAGGACTTTTTTGTGTGCTGCAATTTTAGGCTGCAGTTTTTAAGGTACTTTGATTTTTTTGCATTTGAAGTTATATTTGAAGCATGAAAATCAGAGTACCTCATTTTTTTAAAATATATACAATTCTTTTTTTTATAGCGATAAATGCATTTCTTTATGCTCAACCTAACAGCAATTCCTTTAACAGCTCTCAGGTAATTCCCCCGGGACACTGGATTTATGAAGCTCTAAAAATACTTGGTATGGAAGAGAAGCTGGTCTGCTTTAATGAAAATTCCATGATGACCGTTTCAGAAATCAGATTTTATTTTGAACAGCTTGATTCTGAAAAGCTTTCACCATCTGGAAAAAAACTTTATGAAGAAGCGGAAAACTTTCTTTATGAAAAAGACAGCCTTGTGAATCTTGATCCTTTCAGATTTGATTTTGGAATAAAGCTGACCGGCGAAGGCTATTACAAAACATCAGATGATATTCCCTGGTCCTTCCGCTACGCTTATAAAGATAATCTCGCAAGCTTCCCGATAAAGGCAGGCTTTTCTGATTATGCGGCAATACAGTCAGATTTATTTGTCGGTAAATCTCATTACGGCTCTTTCAGAAATGATAATTACACAAACTTTCCTTACCGGAACGGAGACTTTGAGTTTTTGTTTCCACGCTTTGCTTATGGTTCCGTGGCCGGTGCCTTTAACGGCTGGGGAGCAAATATTCATATAGGCAAACAGGGCTTTCAGATTGGTGATACTAAGATTGGAAGTGTAATTTATAACAATACCTTTGAAACAGATGCCTATATCAATTTGAATCTTTTTTCAAAGTACTTTAAGTACTCTATGGATATAGTTCAGATAAGTAATGAAAAGTGGTTTTACCTGCATCAGTTTACAGTCCGACTGCACAAGACCTTTAAGTTTTCTGCACTCGAAGGTTCCATGCTCAATGCTCCCTTTGAAATCCGTTATCTGAATCCTCTGATGATTATGCATCAGTATGCTTCCTGGACGGAATATGAAAAGGATGGATATCCGGAAAATCATTTCTGTGCATATCTTGCGGGACTTTTTGACTGGCAGCCCATTAAAAATCTGAGAATCTATGGACTTTATGCCCAGAACGAGCTACAGCTTCCTACTGAACGTGACAGGGAAGGCCTGCTTTATCCGGATAGTCTTGGCGGACAGCTTGGTGTGGAGGTGAATCTTCCATTTAGCGATGGCTACTGGAAAGGATTTACCGAGGCAATTTATACTTCTCCCTTTTTGTATATAAAGCAGAATCCGGAAAGCTCACTTTATCGGGAGAGGGGAGATAATCTGATAAAGGATACAATTCGTTCCTGGGTGGGCTCACCCTTTGGACCGGATTCCTTTGGCGTAAAAACAGGAGTCAGCTATGAACAGCCCCGTCACTGGAATGCCGGTTTAGGTTATTTCTTCCTTGCCAAGGGAGAAAACTGCTTTGAACTTTTTGATTCAAAAAAAGACGGAAATATATATACTTATTATCCGCGTATTTCTTATGAAAAAAACAAAACTGATGCTCAGTATGAAGAGTCTCTGTCACAAGCCCGCAATATGTGGCTTTCCGGCACACCGATGTATGTAAATCAGTTAAGTCTCGAAGGACAATATTTTGTGAACCAGCGGCTTTCGGGAGCAGCCCGTACAATTTATACCTTTATCTTTAATGCGGGACACGAAAAGGGACGCTTTGCTCACGGTGTTGAAATTGCCATTTCTTTGTCTTATACTCTTTTATAAGACCTATGAAAAAAATATTATTCCTTGCTTTAGTTTTCTTCTGCGGCATTCTTTATGCCCAGACAAATGTAACAGTTTCTCTTGATAATGATGTGTATGTTCTGCTTCAGAATATTGGGCTTCGCGGTTATTGTTCACCGCTTTCACCGGTAAAGCCTTATACCGAAAAGTATATAGTTGAAAAACTGGAGGAAGCCGCAGAATATCTTGACGAGAATTTTGATGAAGAAAGGCTTTCTGCGCAGAAAAAAATCATAGCAGAGTATCTTAAACGCTTTGAACATGAAGAAGGCTTAAAGCTGGCAGCCCTTTCCTTCCGTAAAGAGGGTGATGTTTTTGGCATTCCAGTTTCAATAGAAATAAATGATAATTTTAATGCTGAATTATCAGGCGGTCTTTATAACGAAAGTGACAATAACAGCTTTGCCTTTAATATTTATAATGTAGTTGATTTTTCCGGTGATTTGGGAGAACACATTTCCTGGAGAAATCAGACCTTCCTTGGCGCCGCAAGAGTGCCATTGAAAAAGATAGGTAAATACGATATCGGTTACTGGTATTCTTCTACTTATAACACTTATACTAATGATAAGGGCGAAACAGCTCATAATGATTACAATAAGCCTTGCGACCAAAGTCCACGCACAGTCAAAATTTTCAAAAATTATTCTTACCTCCCATACGGTTACAATAAATTCTGGGATGGTTCCGTTTACGATTTTGAAGAGGGAATAAATGCCGGTGGTCTTGGTCCATGGCCAAACACAGCTTCTCTTGCCTTTGGAATGAAGGGAGAAATCAGAGGAGTCTTCCTTAATGATGTAATAGAGCTTGCCGCTGGCCGAATAAACCGTGAGTGGGCAGGAATGGATAACGGTGCTTCGCTTGTGCTTAATGCAAAGGCCCGTCCTTTCTTTGCGGGCGAAGTAATCTTCAGACCATTTAAATGGCTATCCCTTAAGGGAATGACAGGTGTGTTAGAAATGCCTAACCGCGGAGATATGCTTTCAGAAGCCTTTTATCCTGTAGATGAAGATGGAAAAGACACACGAGAAAAGCTTAAGGAAAATACTTACAATGATGACGAGTATAAGGACTATCATTATTTCCAGAATGCTTTTTCTATCGGTGAAGTTGATATAGATTTTAAATATCTCCATCTTGATTTCGGAAGCTCCTGCGTATGGCCTAAGCGTTTTGAACTCGGTTATTCCTTCCCTCTTATAGACAGAATTGTTTACCAGAATGATGTTGGAGATTACGATAATCTTGCACTTTTTGGAAATATGAAAATCAGATACCCTGGAGTAGGATATGGCTGGTTCTCTTTCTATCTTGATGAATTAAATGCCTTCCTTACCAAGTTCTGGAAAAATACCCGCGCAATGTATGCCTTCCAGCTTGGTGCAAAGCTGGCCCTGCCGGAAGCAATTCCTTATGGAACCTTTTCTTTCAGATACACAAGAGTTGAACCTTTCTGCTATACACATCAGTCGATTAATGGAACTCCCTGGTATAATGGATATATAAACGAGAATTATTCAAACAATGGTTATAATCTGGGCTACTATCTTCAGCCTAACTCAGATGAAATTCTGCTCAAGGTAGATTGCAAGCCGAACGCTTCATCAAATGCGGCCTTCCAGTATCAGCTTATCCGCCATGGTGCTGATTTTGGTCCTCAGTCTATACCGGGCAGCAATTTGTATTCGGAGCTTCCTCGCCGTGGCCGCGGAGACCTCAGAAAGAATTTCCTTTTTGATGGAGCTTATGAATGGTCACATATTTGGGCACTTTCGGGTTCTTATAAGTTTAATACAAAGCTTCCTTTTACAGTCTTTGCCAATGCCGGAGTTATTTATGATTACTTTACTTCAATTGCTGGAAAGTCTGTCAGCATCTACGAACACGAGGACCGTTTTGGTGTAAATGAAGATAATTTCCATGTAAACGAAGGGGACTATACAGACTCTGTTGGTGGCGTGCTTACCCTGGGAATTACCTTGTTTGGAAGATAATTAAAGAAGGTTAGATAAATTGAAAAAACTGATTTTACTGCTGCTTACAGGAATCTTATTTTCTGCACTTTCCTTTGCACAGGTTTACAGTGCACGACAAACCATACCAGCAGGGCACTGGATTTACAATGCCCTGTACTATATGAATCTGGAAGAGAAAAAAGCTTCTACCCTGGATAATGCTCCCCTTTCTGTCGCAGAGCTTTATTTAAATTTCGAAAGAATAGAAAGAGAAAAGCTTTCTGAAACAGGTAAGGCTCTTTATGATAAGACTGAAAGCTTTTTTGAGCGAAAGAAATTTCTTTTAGATTTTAACGCAGCAAAGTTTACAACAAATCTGATTTTGAATCCGGTCGGAGTAATTCGTTCCAATCCGGATATAGACTGGACTTATGCTTCCTCTTATACAGATGATGGAAATAATTATGTAACAACCCAGGCAATGGGAACGATTTATACAGAGCCGGTCGCAGTTTTTCCTTTTATTCTTGATTTTGGAGAGCTTGCTTATATTGATGTTCAGCCTTATGCAGGTGCGGGACCTTTCTGGGCTTTATCATCAGATTTTTATGCGCTGAATATTCCAACCGGTAATAACGGCGCCGAGTTTTTTATGTGGCCGATGAATGCGAATGCTTCCATTGGTAAAAGCTTTGAGGACTGGGGAGTTGAACTCAATGTTGGCCGCCAGGGACTCGAGGTGGGCCGCACAAAAACCGGAAGTATTTTTTACAACTCTACCTTCCAGACAGATTTTTATACTCAGCTGAATCTTTTTTCTCCACGGCTGAAATATACAATGGATGTGGCTCAGGTTGATGTGTCCCGTTATTACTATATGCATACCGCAGAGCTTGTTCCTTTTTCCTGGCTTAAGCTTGGCATTATGGAAGGAACACTCGTAGACGGTAAATTTGAATTACGCTATCTGAACCCTCTGCTTTTTATGCATGCTTTTTCCGGCTGGAGACAGTATGCCAGTGATATTGAAGATAAATATTATGGAGAGGCACATTACTGCGCTTTCTTCGGCTGGTCCTTCGATATAACTCCATGTAAGTATTTAAGAGTCTACGGTATGTATTCTCAAAACGAGATTCAGTCATCTGTAGAGTTGAATAATGATTATGATTATTCAATCCCGGATTCTTATGCTTATCAGCTTGGAGTAGAAGTTTCAGCACCCCTTCCGCAAGGTTATCTGACAACTTCACTTGAAGGCGTTTATACAACTCCCTTCTGTTATTTAAAACAAACAAAAGCTGCGTCTCTGGCAAGAATTCGCGAGAAGGATGCCGATTCTTATGGACTTGGTAAGATTGCCAGCTGGATAGGAAGCCCCTTTGGTCCTGATGCAATTGGCGGACAGTTTACGGCAGAATATGATGTTCCTCTAAAATATAAGGCTGGCTTTGAATACCTTTTTGTTGCGCATGGAAGTAATTCAGTTGGCTTGTTTGATAAGAAAAATCCGAATGGCGGATACGATTATTTTTATCCGTCTGCAATTTATTTGCAGGACAAAGAACTTGATCGCAAAGATTCCGCAGAAAAAACAAGGGCTATGCGAACTTTATCACTTACTCCGACCGTTCAGTACACAAACCGCATTTCTCTCAGCGGCGAATATTATTTTATGAAAAATCTGAGCGCAGGGGCAGAGGGAGCTTATACTTTTGTATTTAATAATAAAGGCCAGGGCGGTGTCTTTGCCCATGGCCTTGAGTTTACTCTTAGTGCAAGATATTCTCTCTTTTAATTAAATGTCATTCCGAACTTGTTTCGGAATCTCATTGGCTTGAGATGCTGAAACAAGTTCAGCATGACGTTTTGCTTACAATCTTATAATCCGTGAATGTGTAATAACCTCATTGCCGTCTTCGGTGATGAGGACATCATTCTCTAAGCGGGTTCCGCCGATTTCCACATCATAAAGTCCCGGCTCACAAGTTAAAATCATTCCCGGCTTAAAAAGCACCTCTGGCGCGGTGCGCGGGCTCACACGCGGCTGCTCATGAATTTCAAGCCCGATAGCGTGCCCCAGAGTATGAGGCATTTTCCTTTTGGCAGCCGCGAAAACAGAGTCAGCCTTTTTCGCTGCCTCCATAATAGGGCGGCCCGGCTTGTATAATTTCAGGCATTCATCATAAGCTTTCTGTACCAGCTCCAGCTGTTTTTCCTGGGCGGCAGTAAGAGGGCCTTTTGCAATTGTAAGGGTAGTGTCGCTGGTGTAACCGTTATAAACAACGCCAAAGTCCAGAATGGAAAGTCCCTGAGCTGGCCATTCTGCCGCAGTATAGCCCGGGAAGGCGTGAATTGCGAAACTGCGGGAAGGTCCTGCGGCCAAAGTGTCAAAGCCTGTTCTCTGGCAGCCGTGCTCCCGCAGACGTTTTTCTATAAGAAGGGCAACATCGCTTTCGCTTTTTATAGTGCCCTTGCGCACCTTCTTTTCAATTTCATCAATAATCAAATCGCCTACACGGGCCGCTTCTTTTGTACATTCAATTTCGTATTCGTCTTTAATCATGCGGCTTTCTAGTACAAACTGATGCAGTCCGTCTTCCTTGCAGCGGCAGTCGTAGCTGGCAAGGGCGTCGATAAACTTAAGGTAGGTTGGGTAGGTAAGGTAAGGCGGAAGTTCAACCTTACTGTTTTCTCCGTGGGTGTAGCAGACGTTAAGCACGGCGAGAATTGCGTCTATGTCCTTGTTTTTATAGCGGGTGTAAGGAACAAGCTTGTCGTACTGGGCCTGCTGGCGGGCAAGGTTTTCATCCCAGGGAACAAGCACAGTGTAGCCGTCGGAAAAAATTATGAGTACGGCATCGCTTGGGTGATTTGTATAATAGGGCAGGGCCGGCTCGCGGTGATCTTCGCTGTCTATAAATACGCAGGCACCTACGCCGCGGCTTCGCATTTCTCCGGCCAGGGCCTTTCGGCGGGCGCGGTAGATTTCTTTTAATTCTTCGTTTGTATATTTTTTCATCTGGACCTCTTTGTTGTAGGGTGGTTGAGTGCCCGCGAACGCGGGTATATCGAAACCACTGGTTAGTTCTTATCTGTATTTGGTTTCGATACGCCCTTCGGGCTACTCAACCAGCGGGCTGTTATAGACTGCACAAGCTCATCTCTGGTAATTATCAGCTCGAGCACTCCGATTATAGCAAAGACAAGTGCCGAAATTACAACCGGTGCTCCGTAAGCAATAAGATTTCCGTGGCCTTCAAAAGCACTTACCAGGAACTTATGCAGATAATAAGTCGGCACTGCGGCAATCACAGAAAGAACAAGCATTTTAAGGGCATAAAGCAAAGTTCCGCGGGCAAGGCGGCCAACTTCAATAGCTTCCATTTTTTTCATAAAGATAAAAAGGAAAACTGTGTTCAAAAGGCTCGCAAGACTCAGGGCAAGTGCAATTCCGTTTCCGCCCATAGGCTTTGAAAGAATAAAGACAAGCAGAATGTTTGAGCAGAAATTTATAAGCCCCGCAATTGTAGGAAGCTTTGGCTTTTTCTGGGCATAAAAGGCCGGCGCCATAATCCGGTTGAGGGCTATAAAAAGCAGACCTAAAATATGAAAGCGGAAAATGCCCAGAGTCATAGCTACAGAATTATCATCAAACTGATTTCGTTTATAAAGCAGGGAAATCAGTTCGCGGCCGGTAATCAGGGAATAGGCTGTAATAGGGATAGAAATCAAAGTCATTATTTTGATTGCCTGCAACAGCATTGAATTAAACTGAGTCCAGTCCTTTTTATTTGCAAAGCCCGAAAGATCCGGCAGAATTACGGTTCCGATTGAAACTGCAAAAATGCCAAGAATCAGCTCCTGAAGACGGATGCTGTACTGAAGGCTTGAAGCAATTCCAGGACCTACGCGTTTTGCAAGGGCTGTAGAAACTGTGTCATTAAGCTGATAGGCCGCAATTCCAATGATTGTCGGAGCAAGCAGGGCCATAACCTTTCTGGTTCCCGGATTTGTAAAAGCTTTGCGCAGTGAGGCAAGGCCGGTCTTCCAGCCGGTTTTGTAGACAAAAGGCCACTGGAAAATAGCCTGAACTGAACCGCCGATAATTGTACCGATTGCCATAGCACGTGCCGGATTCGAAGTATGAGGAGCGAGAATGTAAGTTGAAAGAACTACAATTCCGTTGAACATAACCGGAGTAAAGCCGGAAGGTGCAAAGATTCCGCAGGTATTTAACACGCCCTGGAAAAAGGCTGCTACCGAAATCAAAAAGAGATATGGGAACATTATTCTTGTGAGTACGGTAGTTTCATTAAACTCCAGAAGGTAATATTCCATCTTTGCGGCATAATCAGCTGCATCAGGGTTTGGAGCCTTACAGAAAATCGGAATGATAAAAGGAGCAAGAATTATTCCCAGAGTAACAACGCAGGCTGTAAGAAAGGTTACCAGAGTTAAAGTCGCATTTAAAAATTCCTGAGTAGTTTTTTTATTTTCGATTGTATCTTCTTTTGAAAGATAGTCCTTGAAGGTTGGAATAAAGGCTACAGAAATAGCGTTTTCGGCAAAGAGCTTTCGGAAAAGGTTTGGAATCATAAAGGCGACAGAAAAGCTGTCGGCATATAAGCCGGTGCCCAGAAAGGATGCTTTTGTCATTTCGCGAACGAGTCCCATAATGCGGGAGGCAAAGGTCATAAGAGTAAGCAGGAGCCCGGATTTTATAATTGATTTTGATTTTTTAGACATAGGGTAACTATAAAAAAATTGCGTTTTTTATTCAATTGATTTATAATTTATAGTTACTACAACGTTTGCGAAGACCCTGAAAAAAAAGTCCAATTGTGGAGGCTCCAAAGTGTCTGGCAAGGTAAAAGTCTTTTCCAGAGTCGGAAAAACACGCATTATTCCGATTGGCTTAAAGATGCTTATCATCTTTATTTGTCTGATTCTGCTTTCGAATTTTATTACAAATTTCATTTCTCTTCAGTTAAATCAGAGGCAGATTATCAATCTTAATAACACAATTATGGTGAGCCAGCTCAAGGAGCTATATACAACCTCATCAAATCAATATCAGATTTATTCATATTCCGGAAACAGGGATGAAAGCATTGATGTAATGTGTAAGGTTGCCAGAACCGGTTTTGCCAATGCAAACAGTGTTGCGCTTGGAGTTACTCCGGAAGGTCAGATTGAATTTCTTTCTGATGCAAACGAGCTGGCAGTCTGGCCCTCTTTTCAGGATTTAGAAACCTTAAAGCAGATTAATGAAGACAGACAGAATGGAATAGAAGAAGGCTCCATTTCTTTTGAAAGCCCTTACGGGGACTATTTTGGAGTTTACAAATATCAGGATGACTGGGGTTATTACATAGTTCGTGCAGAAATGAGAACAGACCTTCAGAAAAATAATTATCGGGTTTACTGGATTATTTCGACTCTTATTATCCTTCTTACACTGCTTTTTATTCTTATCGGTTACCTTATCCTGCGCAGGGAGTTCAAGCCTTTGCATTCCTTCACAGATGACCTTATTGAAATGCAGAAGAAAAAACAGCTTGCCCTTATTGATATTTCAAAGGCGCCGAATGATGATGTTACTTACATGGCGGCTTCCTTCAACTCGCTTTCTATGCAGGTAAACAATCTTCTCGATACCTTCCAGAAATTCGTTTCAAAGGATATTGTTGCCAAGGCTTATGCCGGCCGCGATGTTGGCCTTGAAGGAAAGCAGCGAGACCTCGCAATGCTCTTCTCAGATGTAAAGAGCTTTACTTACCGAACAGAAACTCTGGGTAACGATATCATTGAAGTTTTGAATGTTCATTACAATCGCGTAATTCATAATGTTCATGAGAACTCGGGAATCGTAGGTTCTATTATTGGTGATGCAATTCTTGCAATTTACGGAACTCTGGAGTCTAAACGTTCAAAGGCTTATAACGCAGTTATTTCTGCCTGGAACATCACAAGGGCAACCGCAGAGCTGCGACAGGAAATGCAGGCCCGCCGTGAAGAAATTGAAAAGAAACGTAAGCTTACAGAATCAGAAGAAAAGGTTTTCCAGGCCGTTATGGTAGATGTTGGTGTCGGTATAGACGGCGGTAAAGTTTTTTACGGAACAATCGGACGTAACGACTTTGAAGACCCTCGTCAGTCTCACATGACAAACACCGTAATCGGCGATACCGTAAACTCTGCTTCTCGTTTGGAGGGA
>OCTW011600590.1_pt1 | contig 16332 bp, 11 predicted proteins | sample 1539671 | NCBI WGS metagenome assembly OCTW01 (sample SAMN02144230, study PRJEB22623) | gut metagenome | biome: sheep rumen | host: Ovis aries | place: New Zealand
GATGGGGGAGCTGCTGCTGTTGGAGCCGAAGCCGGGTGCGAGGGCGCCGGCGGAGAAGTGTATGATGTGGCATTGGAGTGTGTCGGTGGTGAGTTTGACCTGGGCGAAGGCCAGTGGGGAGGCGAGGAGCAGGAGGGCTGCAAGGGGGAGGTGTTTTGTCATTAAGGTTTAAGGTTTAGGGTTTAGGGTTTAGGGTTTAAGGTTTAGGGTTTAGGGTTTAGGGTTTAGGGTTTAGGGTTTAAGGTTTAGTGTTTAGTGTTTAGTGTTTAGTGTTTAGTGTTTAGTGTTTAGTGTTTAGTGTTTAGTGTTTAGTGTTTAGTGTTTACGGTTTAAGGTTTAAGGTTTAGGGTTTAGGGTTTAGGGTTTAGGGTTTACGGTTTAGGGTTTAAGGGTTAAGGGTTAAGGTTTATGGTTTAGGGTTTAAGGTTTATGGGTGGCGGTTTTTAATTTTCAATTTTCATTTTTTCGGCTGCTGGCTTTTAATTTTCAATTTTCAATTTTCAATTTTCCGGCTGCTGGCTGCTGGCTGCTCCCCTTAAACCTTAAACCCTAAACCTTAAACCTTACCTGCTGGCTGCTATCTTTTTTTGTCGTTGTTATGAAATATTTGAGGTCGATGTGCGTTATTCTGTTCGGTGTTAGAAACGCAAGTGATATATATTTATTGCATATAAACAACAAAAAAACGAGAATAGAGAATTATGGCAAAAGATTTTCCGAAACGGAGTGAGAACTATTCGGAGTGGTATAACGAGCTGGTGGTGCGAGCCGATCTGGCCGAGCAGAGTGCGGTGAGGGGTTGCATGGTGATAAAGCCCTACGGCTATGCCATCTGGGAGAAGATGCAGCGCCAGCTGGACACCATGTTCAAGGCGACGGGCCACCAGAACGCCTACTTCCCGCTGTTCATCCCGAAGAGTTTCCTGAGCCGGGAGGCGGAGCACGTGGAGGGCTTCGCGAAAGAGTGTGCCGTCGTGACGCACCACAGGCTGATGAACGCGCCGGACGGCAGCGGCGTGGTGGTGGACCCGAGCGCGAAGCTGGAGGAGGAGCTCATCGTGAGGCCGACGAGCGAGACCATCATCTGGAGCACCTATAAGAACTGGATCAAGAGCTACCGCGACCTGCCCATACTGTGCAACCAGTGGGCGAACGTGGTGCGGTGGGAGATGCGCACGCGCATGTTCCTCCGCACCGCCGAGTTCCTCTGGCAGGAAGGCCACACGGCGCACGCGACGCGCGAGGAGGCCGAAGAGGAGGCCCGCCGCATGCTCGAGGTCTACGCTGACTTCGTCGAGAACTATATGGCCGTCCCCGTGCTGAAGGGGCACAAGAGTCCCAACGAGCGCTTCGCCGGCGCCCTCGACACCCTCTGCATCGAAGCCATGATGCAGGACGGCAAGGCCCTGCAGGCCGGCACCAGCCACTTCCTGGGGCAGAACTTCGCGAAGGCCTTCGACGTGCAGTTCCTCAACAGGGAGAACAAGCTCGAATACGTCTGGGCCACCTCGTGGGGTGTCAGCACACGCCTCATGGGGGCGCTCATCATGACCCACAGCGACGACAACGGCCTCGTCCTGCCGCCGCACCTGGCTCCCATCCACGTCGCCATCGTCCCCATCTGCAAGAGCGACGACCAGCAGCGGCAGCTGGACGAGCACATCGCGCCCATAGTGAAGGCGCTGGAGGCCAAAGGCTTGGTGGTGAGGTACGACAACCGCCCGGAGTACAAGCCCGGCTGGAAGTTCACGGAGTACGAGTTCAAGGGCGTCCCCGTGCGTCTGGCCATCGGCCCGCGCGACCTGGAGAACGGCACCTGCGAAGTCTGCCGACGCGACACGCTGCAGAAGGAGACGATGCCCATCGAGGGCATTGCCGAGCATGTCTACGACCTGATGGGGCAGATACAGCAGAACCTCTTCAAGAAGGCCGCCGACTTCCGCGCGAGCATGACCCGCAAGGTCGACAGCTGGGAGGAGTTCAAGGAGGAGATAGAGAAGAACGGCTTCCTGCTGTGCCACTGGGACGGCACGCAGGAGACGGAGGAGCGCATCAAGGAGGAGACGAAGGCAACCATCCGCTGCATCCCCTTCGACGCGCCGGAGGAGGAGGGCATGTGCATCTACAGCGGCAGGCCCTCGCACCGCCGTGTGGTCTTCGCCCGCAGCTACTGACGGGGGCTTAGAGACGACGAGTCTTCGAGTCTTCAGGACTTCGAGACGACGGGTCAACGAGTAAACAGGATGGCTTGAAGACTTGGGGTCTCGAGGTCTCGAAGTCTCGAGGTTCTGAAGGCTTTCACTTCCGGCCAAGTGCGCGCGGTTCAACGATGTGACTACAGTCTGCTGAATGCTAAATACTTAACACATATAGTTATGGATTTGAATCAGTCTTTTGTGGATGTCTTCGGACATCGTGCCGAACAGGCATTCTTTGCGCCGGGCCGTGTGAACCTTATCGGGGAGCATGTCGACTACAACGGCGGCCACGTTTTCCCGTGTGCGCTGAGTTTCGGCACCCGTCTCCTGCTTGCACCCAACGACCAGAACCTGTTGCGGTTCCGGTCGCTGAACGTGGCCGATGCCGTCGACCTCCCGCTCGACAGGCTGACAAGTCCCCTCGCCAAGGGGTCGTGGGTCAACTATCCCCTCGGCTGCATAGCGCAGTTTGTCAGGCGTGGCTATAGGCTCCACGGTGGCTACGACTTGCTCTTCTGGGGCGATGTGCCGGCCGGTGCGGGTCTCAGCTCCTCGGCGGCCATCGAGGTGGTCACAGCCTTCGCCTTCAACCATTTGCTGGAGGCCGGATGCTCGCGTGCCGACCTGGCACGCATAGGCCAGCAGAGCGAACACGAGTTTGCCGGCGTCAGCTGTGGCATCATGGATCAGTTCGCGTCGGCTTTCGGCCGCAAAGACCACGCCATCTACCTCGACTGCACGACGCTCGACTTCGAGTATGTGCCTCTGCAGATGGACGGAGTGCGGCTCGTGGTGGCCAACACCCACTCGCCCCACAAACTCGACTCCGGAGCCTACAACGAGCGTGTGGCCCAGTGTCGCGAGGCCGTGGAGCAGCTTCGCTCGTGCTGTCCTTCGCTGCAGAACCTTGCCGAGTTGGACGCTCAGCGTTTCGCCCGGATGCGGGAGGCCATAAAGGACCCCGTCGCCCTCAGGCGCGCCACGCATGTGGTGGCGGAGTGCCAGCGCACCGTCGACGCGGTGCGGGCCCTCAAGGCGGGCGACCTCTTGCGGTTCGGCCGACTGATGAACGAGAGCCACGTCTCGCTGCGCGACGACTATGAGGTGACCGGTCCGTACCTTGACGCTATGGCTGAAGAGGCTTGGAAGGTGCGGGGGGTAATCGGCAGTCGCATGACCGGCGGCGGCTTCGGCGGCTGCACGGTGTCGCTCGTCCGCGAGGAGGCTGTTCCGACATTTGTCGAGAGGGTGGGCGAGGCCTACTCGGCCCGCACTGGCATCGCGCCCGACTTCTATGTGGCCGAAATCGGCGACGGTGCTCGCATATTGGATATTTAACATCACGTGTCTATGGTCGACCAACGTCAGTTCTCCAAGCTCCATGACGGCAAGCAGGTGACGCTTGCCACGCTGCACGGCCCCAAGGGGCTGCGAGCACAGATAACCAACTACGGGGCCAAGGTTGTCAGCCTTGAGGTTCCCGACGGCGATGGGTGTATGACCGATGTGGTGCTGGGCTTCGGCTCCATCGACGAATGGCTCGCCCAGGAGCACTATTTCAACGCCATCATAGGGCGCTACGCCAACCGCATAAAGAACGGCCGCTTCACGCTTGACGGCAGGGTCTACCAGCTGGCCGTGAACAACGGCCCTAACTCGCTGCACGGCGGTACGGTGGGTTTCAACCGGCGCGTGTGGGACGTGGTGGGCCAGACGCTTTCCAGCCTCTGTCTCCACCTCCGCTCTCACGATGGCGAAGAGGCCTATCCCGGCAACCTCGACGTGTGGGTCACCTATTCCCTCACGCTCGAAAACGGGCTGCTGATAACCTACGAGGCCCAGACCGACAAGCCTACGGTGGTGGGCCTGACGAACCATGCCTACTTCAACCTCGAGGGCGAAGGCAGTGGAACCATACACGACCACGTGCTGCAGGTCTTGGCCGACAGCTACACGCCTTTCGACGACACGGCTTGCCCCACCGGCGCCATTGTGCCCGTCGAGGGGACGCCTATGGATTTCCGCCAGCCGACCGTAGTGGGACAGCGTATCGACGACCCTTTCTTCCGGCCGGGTCGTGGTATCGACAATAACTTCGTGCTCCGTTCCAATCCCGCACACCAGTTGCAGCCGGCAGCCGTCCTCTCGGCCGCTGGTCGCACCATGCAGGTCCTCACCACCATGCCGGGTCTGCAGGTGTACACCGGCAACTGGGTGGAACGCCACAACGGCAAGTCGGGTCGGCCATACGACGTGCAGACGGCCATCTGCCTTGAGGCACAGAACTTCCCCGACGCACCCAACCACCCCGATTTCCCGTCTCCGGTGCTCCGTCCCGGCGAGACCTATTTCGAACAGACCGAGTACCGGTTCCTGCAAAGGGGAGCGGTCAGCGGTTAGGGGGTAAGGTTTAAGGTTTACGGTTTACGGTTTAAGGTTTAGGGTTTAAGGTTTAAGGTTTAAGGTTTTATGAAACGACTCAAATAAGGTTTACGGTTTACGGTTTACGGTTTACGGTTTTATGAAACGACTCACAATAATTATGAAACGACTAACAATCACCTTGGCACTCGCAGCCCTGCTCATGACCGGCTGCCACAACGACAACAAAGAATTCTCCACCACCGCCATCAACGCCACGCGGTGCTACTTGCTGAGCTACGACGAACAGATGGGCCCCTGGGGCGACACTATAGGACTGAAGAAGGTGCTCGAAGTGGAATGGCCCGCCAAGGGCTTCCTCTCCGCCGACGCTGAACGCGAGTTGATGAAGCTCTGCTTCGACGACAGCACCTCCACCGGTGTCGACATGGCCGCCCGCAGTTGGCTCGCCAAACCATACATCTACACCGACGACGGCGAGGCGCCGCATGTCGAGAAAGTCGACACCCTCGACGAGAGCAGTGAGTACAGCTACATGGCTGTCCGCTGCTCTGCCACACACGACAGCACGCTGGCCACCTTCCACGTCGGTATAGAGATCTTCGGCGCTGGAGCTGCACACGGCATATATTCGTCGCACACGCTCACCGTCGACCTGGAGAGCGGCAATGTGGTCCGTCTCACCGACCTGGTCAGCGACACCAACCTGCTCTGCGAGGCCATCGCCCGCGCCATCTTCGACCTCGACGCCAACCGCGACGTGCGCGAGTGCCTCTTCGACGAGTACCGGGGTGCCGACCGCATGCCCATGCCCGCCAGTTTTTTCATCGACAGCGCGCGCAACAACATCACCGTCGGTTACGACCTCTATGACATCCAGCCCTACGCCTGCGGCATCCCCTCGGTGGTGCTGCCCATCTTCTGGCTCTCGAAGCACGTGGACCTCACGCCCTACGCTAAGCGCCTCTTCGGCCCCGACAGCTATATCAAAGAATAAATCACCAACGCAATGAATACAATACCCGTTTTGTTACTCACCGGCTACCTCGGCAGCGGCAAGACGACGCTGCTCAACCGCATCCTCTCCAACCGTCGCGGCATCCGATTCGCCGTCATCGTCAATGACCTCGGCGAGGTCAATATCGACGCCGACCTCATCGAGAAGGGCGGCATCGTCGGCCAGAAAGACGATAACCTCGTGGCCCTCCAGAACGGCTGCATCTGCTGCACACTCAAGATGGACCTCGTCGAGCAGCTGCGCGACATCACGTCGCAGCGCCGTTTCGACTATATCGTCATCGAAGCCAGCGGTATATGCGAGCCCGCCCCCATCGCACAGACCATCTGCTCGATGCCTACCATGGGCCCCGAGTATGTCCGTGACGGCGTGCCTGTGGTGGACAGCATTGTCACCGTCGTCGACGCCCTCCGCATGCGCGACGAATTCGGCAGCGGCAAGAATCTCCTCAAGCCCGGCCTAGCCGAGGACGATATTGAAAACCTTGTCATTCAGCAGATAGAGTTCTGCAACATCATCCTGCTCAACAAAGCCTCCGAGGTGGCCGCCGGCGAACTGGGCCGCATCCGCGAAATCATCCGCGCCATCCAGCCCAAAGCAGAAATTATCCCCTGCGACTACTGCGACATCGACTTCGACCGCATCCTCCACACCGGTCTCTTCGACTTCGACAAGGTGGCGACGTCGGCCACATGGATCAACGAAATCGAAGGTCACGACGACGAGGAAGAGGAAAGCGGAAAGCGGAAAGCGGAAAGTGAAGATTCGCACGATCACTCATTGGAGCACCACCACCATCATCACGACGAGGAGGGTGAGGCCGAAGAGTACGGCATCAGCACCTTCGTCTACTACCGTCGCGAGCCGATGAACATCTCCCGTTTCGACGAATTCGTGGCCCGCCACTGGCCCGAGGGCGTCATCCGCGCCAAAGGCATCTGCTGGTTCCTCTCGGAACCCGACACCTGCTACCTCTTCGAGCAGGCGGGCAAGCAGGTCTCGCTTCGCGACACCGGCCAGTGGTACGCCACCATGCCCGACGAGGAGCTGCTCGACTTCATGCGCCGCAACCGCGACCTGCAGCGGGACTGGGACGACACGTACGGCGACCGCATGCAGAAGCTCGTTTTCATTGGGCAGCACATGGACCGACAGGCCATCACAGAAGCCCTTGACGAGTGCATAGCGGGGGGATGACAAGTACAATGGACTGGCCGCGAACGTCCTCGATATGTGATGAAACACCCATTTGCCATACTGCTGTTCCTGCTGTCGCCCCTGTTTGCCGACGCCCAGCAGTTCGTCGGCTGCCGCACCGATTCATCGTCAAGCCGGACGTCTGGCGGCTGGGCTGAGACGCCCATGTTGCGCACCACGTTCGAGGTGGAGCGCGCCGACATGGCTCCCGTCGCGGGCCACAGCGTCGCGTTCAGCCTCCGTGTCGTCTCGCTCGGCTACCATGAAGTGTATCTTAATGGCACTAGGGTGGGGGACTGGGTGTTGCAACCTGCCGTCAGCCAGCTCGACCGTCGGGCACTGGAAGTGACCTACGACATCACCGACCTCGTGCGCGAGGGCGACAACGAGCTGATGCTCTGGCTCGGACAAGGCTGGGGGCGCATCTATGGCACACCAGCGGTGGCCTGGGTGGAAGTGGAAAGTGTAAAGTGGAAAGCGGAAAGCGATGCTACGCAGAACGGCGACAGCCCACTTTCCACTTTCCGTTTTCCACTTTCCGCTTGGGAGGCCTCGCCGTCGCCATATAGCTACACTGGCAGCTGGCAGCCCCTGCAGTTCGGCGGCGAGCGTTACGACGCGCGGGTCAAGGAAAGCTGGCGTCCGGCATCGGTCTATGAGGCTGAGGGCATCGCTGTATCGCAGCAGGAGTTCGAGGGCAACCGCATCGTCGATGTGCTTCTGCATCAATCGGTCGACACCTTGCCCGACAGTACACTCCTCTTCGATTTCGGCCGCGTGGTGACAGGCTGGTTCCAACTCGATTGCCTGCCTATCCCCGAGGGCGACTCGATAACCATGGAATACCTTGACCACCCTGACGCCAAGCCTCCTCATACCAAGACCGACATCTATGTCAGCGATGGAACCGGCGACGACGACATCCACTTCACCAACCGCTTCCACATGCACGCCTTCCGTTATGTCAAGGTCTCCGGTCTTGGACATTGTGTCGCCTATGGCTTGGACACTCCCGTCGCTACTGCCCGTGCTGTGCAGATTTCCGCCGTCGACCCTGCGGGTGGCGCCACCTTCGAGTGTTCCGACCCGCGGCTGAACGCCATCCACGACATGGTGAAGTACACCCTCAGCTGCTTCACTTTCAGCGGCTACATGGTCGACTGTCCCCACCTGGAGCGCATGGGCTACGGCGGCGACGGCAACAGCAGCACCAACACCCTGCAGACCCTCTGGGATGTGCGCGACGTCTATGCCAACTGGATGCAGGCCTGGCACGATGCGCAGGACAGCACGGGCGACCTGCCCTATGTGGCCCCCGCCTTCCGCACCGGCGGCGGCCCCTACTGGCAGGGCTTCATCGTCAAGGCCCCGTGGCGTACTTACCTCAACTATGGCGCCCCCACGCTCATCTACCGCCACTATAAAGATATGAAACGTTGGATGGACTACATTGAGCGGCATAGTGTGGACGGCATCCTGCAGCCCTGGGGCGACACCGAGCGGCATAGTTGGTTCCTCGGCGACTGGGCCGTCCCCGACGGTGTCGACAAAGGCGGCGAGAGCGTGCTGCACGCCAGCAGCTGTTTCATCGCCGAATGCCTGGCTGACATGGAGCAGATGGCCCGCATGACAAGGCATTGGAGTGATGCGGAGTGCTATGCCGCCCGGCGGCAACGGGTCGTTGACGCCATCCACCGCTACTTCTACCACCCCGAGACACACACCTACGCCAACGGCACACCGCACGATATGGCCTACGCCCTGCTGATGGACGTGCCGCCCGACAGCGCCACTGCTGCAGCAGTAAAGGCGCAATTAATCAGAGATATTCACGGCCGCTACCGCGACCACGTAGCTTTCGGCCTCATGGGCACCCCCATCTTCACCGAATGGTGCATCCGTGAGCAGCAGAGCGACCTCATGGCCACGCTGCTGCGTCAGCCCGACTACCCTGGCTACCTGAATATGATAAACCAAGGCGCCACCACCACTTGGGAGTCGTGGGGCTGCGGCATGCCCGGCAAGGAGGACCGCAGCCGCGTGCACAACTGCTACAACGGCATCGGCACGTGGTTCTATCAGGCTGTGGCGGGCATCCGCCCCGACCATGAACAACCTGGCTACAAGCACTTCTTCGTCGACCCACAACCAGTTGAGGGCGTCGACTGGGTTCGCTGCACCAAGCCTACACCATACGGCGACATACGGGTGGGAGTCAGCGGCGACACGCTGAAGGTCACCGTCCCCGAAGGCACCACCGCTACCGCCTTCCCCAGTTCGCCGAACGAGCGCACGCTCGGTGCCGGACAGTGGACATTGTACATTAAACGCTGAATATATGAAACGTCTTGTTCCTATACTGTTCACATTGATTCTTGCCGCCTGCGGCAGCAAGGTGGAGATCACAAACCTCACCGTTGAGATGCAAGACGGAAGTATGCCTTTGGCTACCGCTACACCGCGTTTCAGCTGGAATTACGAAGCAACGGTGGACAACGTCATGCAGACGAGCTACCACGTTATTGTATCCAGCAGTGAGGATAAAGCACGCTGCGGCGAGGGTGACCTGTGGGACTCGCAGAGCGTCGACACCTCGCAGATGCTGTACATACCCTACGCCGGCAAGACGCTGAAGAGCCGCGACCGCTGCTGGTGGCGTGTCTACACCACGGTGACCTACGGCAACGGCAAGAGCAAAAAGCTCAAAAGCCCGGTGCAGCACTTTGAGCTCAGCCTTCTTGAGCGCAGCGACTGGACAGCCCATTGGATAGGGCGCGACTATGCGGACGACAAGATAGAGGACCACACCGAGGTCGCCGCCCGCTATCTGCGTACAGAGTTTCCACTCGACAAGAAGTTTATCGACCGGGCTCGACTCTATATCAGTGGATTAGGAGTCTACTCAGCCTATATCAATGGTCGCGAAGTGGCCCCCGACGAGCTGCTGAAGCCGGCGCTGAGCGACTACACCCGGCGCGTCTATTTCAACGCTTACGATGTGACCGACATGCTGAACCACAGCGTGCATAACGCCGTGGGTGTCATCCTTGCCCCCGGCCGCTTCACCACCGTGCGCCACGACACCAACTACCTGGAATGGTGCGGCATCAACCACGCCGCCCATTACGGCCGTCCGCAGCTGCTGATGCAGCTGGAGGTGTTTTATAAGGATGGCACGTCGGACACCTTCACCAGCTGCAAAGGAGGATGGAAGATTACCAACCGGGGTCCCATACGCAAGTCCAACGAGTTCGACGGCGAGACCTACGACGCGCGTCTCGACCTTGGAGACTGGACGATGCCACATTATGACGACAGCGATTGGGACGATGTGACAGTCGATTACGACCGTCACAACATGAACCTCGAGGACCGCTTCAACCCCCGTTGGAAGCGCCGCGACGACCGCTACGACGCCTCTATGCCTTTCCCCGACAGCGCCGAGATTGCCGCCCAGCGCCTGGGATACGAACTGACGCCGCAGCCCAACCCCAACATCCGCGTCATGGAGCGCCTCAAACCCAAGGCCATCTTCCGCAAGGGCGACAAATGGATTCTCGACATGGGGCAGAATATGGTGGGGACGCTGGAATTGAAAATTGAAAATTTAAAATTGAAAAACGGGGACACCATAACCCTCCGTTATGCAGAACTGCTCACCGCCGACAGCACACTCTACACCGACAACCTCCGCTCAGCCGAATGCACCGACCGCTACATCGCGGCAGACAATTCTCAATTTTCAATTCTCAATTTTCAATTTGTTTACCACGGCTTCCGCTACGTGGAAATCAGCGGTCTGCCTGAAGGCAGCAAGCCCGTCCTTAGCGACTTCACCGGCCTGGTGCTCTACGACCAGATGGCCTCCACCTCCACCTTCGAGACCGACAACGACGTCATCAACGCCGTGCATCGCAACGCCTTCTGGGGCATCCGTGGCAACTACCGCAGTATGCCCACCGACTGCCCCCAGCGCGACGAGCGCATGGGCTGGACGGGCGACCGCACCACAGGCTGCTACGGCGAGAGCTTCCTCTTTGACAACCACCGTCTCTACGCCAAGTGGCTACAGGACCTCGAGGACTGCCAGTGGCCCAACGGACAGATGAGCGACGTCGCCCCCGCCTACTGGCGCAACTACACCGACAACATGACCTGGCCCGGCGCCTTCGTCACCGTGGCCGACATGCTCTACACCCGCTTCGGCGACATCGAGCCCATGCGCCGCCACTACGACGCCATGAAGAAGTGGATGTTGCACATGCGCCTGTGGTACCTCAAGGACGGCATCATGACGCGCGACTGCTACGGCGACTGGTGCATGCCGCCTGAAAGTCCCGAGATGATCCACTCCAAGGACCCCAGCCGCATCACCGAGGCCGCCGCAATCTCCACACCCTTCTACTGTTACCTGTGCAATATTATGACGGGCTTTGCCATCTGGCTTGACAAGGACGATGATGCCGGCTTCTTCCAACGAGAATTCGACACCATAACAGCCGCCTACAACGCCCGCTACCTCGACACCCTCACGGGCAACTACGCCAACGGTACTGTCACCGCCAACATCCTGCCGCTATGGTTTGGTATGGTTCCCGGCAAACTTGAGGACAAAGTGTTTGCCAACATCATTAACAAAACGATGAACGACTTCGGCGGCCACGTCAGCACAGGCGTGGTCGGCATACAGCAGCTGATGCGCACCCTGACCCACTACGGCCGCACCGACCTGGCCCTCCGCATAGCCACCGACACTACCTACCCTTCGTGGGGCTACATGGCCCGTCGTGGCGCCACCACCATCTGGGAACTCTGGAACGGCGACACGGGCGACCCCTCGATGAACAGCGCCAACCACGTCATGCTTCTCGGCGACCTCCTCCTTTGGGGATATGAATACCTTGCTGGCATCCGCCCCCTCGAACCTGGATACGCCACGATAGAACTGCGCCCCACGGTGCCAGACGGACTGAACCGCGTCGACTGCACCTACCGCTCCGTCAGCGGCACCATCGAGAGCCACTGGCGCCGCACTGGCAAGGGCATCGAGTGGACCGTCGTGGTGCCGCCGAACACCACCGCCGAAGTCTATCTGCCCACCGCCGACGGCTATGCCGAAAAACAAATCCTCGGCAGCGGCCGCCACCACTTTGCGATAAGTGAGGGCGAGAGACAGGACGTGATATAGAGCGTTGTGTATTTAGCCCTGCTGTTGGTTGTAGGGGCATGCTGTCTGGCAGATGTCGCAGCCGAGGGTGTAGCCGTGAGGGTCGAGGTGTGGCGGGAGGGGTTGGGGGTTGTGGGTGGTGTAGTAGGCTGTGCAGCGGCGGACGTCGAGTGCAAAGCTGTCGGGGTGGGCGAGGGGAGCGAGGGCGCGGTTGGGGCAAGCGTCGACGCAGAGGTTGCAGCGGGAGCAGCGGGAGGGGAGGGGGTGGTCGTAGTGGTCGCAGGGCTCGGTGGTGAGGAGTTCGCCGAGGTTGACCCAGGAGCCCCAGAGGGGAGTTACGAGGAGGGTGTGGCGACCAATCCATCCCAAGCCGGCGCGGGCGGCCCAGCGTTTGTCGCTGACGGGGACGGTGTCGCAGCAGGCCTTGGCTTGGACGCGAAGCCGCTGCCTCAATTCGAAGAGCATCTGTTTGACTACTGTGTGGTATTCGCGCCCACGGGCATAGGCTGCAATCCTGCCCTGGTTTTCCGGCTTTCGGTTTTCGGCTTCGGACGGTGGGGGGTAGGCGCTGACGCAGCAGATGACGCTCCGCGCGCCGGGCAAGAGGAGGCGGGGGTCCATCCGCTTTTCGACGTTGCGTTCCATGTATGCAAGCCCGCCGTGCCAGCCACGGCGAATCCACTCGCGCAGGGGGTACTCCCCGTCGGCGAGGGCGTCGGCACGGGCGACGCCGCAGGCGTCGAAGCCGACTTCGCAGGCAATTCGTTTTATTTCTGCCAGGTGTAGCATGTAGCGGGGAGCGGGGTAAGGTTTACGGTTTAGGGTTTAAGGTTTAAGGGTTATGGGTTATTGGTTATTGGTTATTGGTTAGCGGTCAGCGGGGGTAAGGTTTACGGTTTAGGGTTTAAGGTTTAAGGGTTATGGGTTATTGGTTATTGGTTATGGGTTATGGGTTATTGGTCAGCGGGGGTAAGGTTTAAGGTTTAAGGTTTAAGGTTTATGGGTTATGGTTTATGGGTTATGGGTTATGGGTTATTGGTTAGCGGTCAGCGGGGGTAAGGTTTAAGGTTTAAGGTTTAAGGGTTATGGGTTATGGGTTATTGGTTATGGGTTATGGGTTATTGGTCAGCGGTGTCTTTGTGTTTCTTGGAGCCTTGGTAGAGTTCGAATTTCAGGAAGCGGCAGTCGAGCGAGCCGTTCTGCACGGGTATTTTCCTGGACGGGTGCAGGCCGATGTGTTTCATAGCCTCGAAGTCGCTGGTGATGAGCCACACCTGGCAGTCTTTGCCGTAGCGCTGCTTGAAGGTGTCGCCGAGCCGTTGGTACAAGGCGTCGAGGTCCTCGACTTTGATACGTTCGCCATAGGGAGGGTTGGTGACTATGAGGGTCTTCCCCTGGGGAGGGTTCTGGTCGGCGAAGTCGCCAATGTGGAGCATGACGTCGTGGTGCAGCTTGGCGTATTCGAGGTTCTTCTCGCACTGTTCTATGACGTGCTCGTCGATGTCGTTGCCCCAGATTTCGCCCTGGAAGTCGTAGCTTCCTATCTTGCGGTTTTCCTCGTTCTTCACGCTCTTCCACTCGCCGAGGTTGAACTCTTTCCACCGCATGAAACCGAAGCGGTCGCCACGGTAGTACTGTGCCGGTATGTTGTTGGCAATCATGGCGGCCTCGATGAGCAAGGTGCCCGAACCGCACATGGGGTCGTAGAAGTTGAGGGTTGGGAGGTTGGAGTTGATGGATTTGTCCCATCCGGCGAGCTTCAGCAGTCCGGCGGCGAGGACTTCGTTGATGGGGGCCACGCCTACACCTTGGCGGTATCCGCGCTTGTGGAGCGAGTCGCCGCTGCTGTTGAGCAACAGGGTCACATGGTTGTCGCGTATGTGCAGGTTGAACTTGTACTCCGGATTCTCGGTGTCTATCGAGGGGCGCTTGCCGAAGTTGCGGCGGAAGCGGTCGACGATGGCGTCCTTGGTTTTGAGGGCGGCGTAGTAGCTGTGAGTGAAGACCTCGCCGCTCGTGGTACTGTCAATCATGAAGGTGCCGTCGCAGTCCAGTATTTTCTCCCAGCGCAGACGGTAGACCTGGTCGTAGAGCTCCTGGTCGTCGTTGGCGTCGAATTCGGCAAAGGGTTTCAGTATGGCCAATGCGGTGCGGCAGCAGTAGTTGGCACGGTATAGCAGCCGCATGTCGCCTTCGAACTCGACGGCACGTGTGAGCACCTCTACGTTCTCGGCCCCGAGGGCGCGCAGCTCGTCGGCCAGCACCTCTTCGAGGCTCACCATCGTCTTGGCGACCATCTTGAACTTTTCGCGCGGCGTGCCGCTATCGGTCACCACCTTACCTCTTTCTTTCTGTATTATCATTGCGTAGGTTTTGTATTTTCTGTCTTATCTGTTTGCGGCTTTCGCGGTTGGCCCGCTGTGTCGTGCCGTTGTATATGCTTATGTTCAGCTCGTAGCCCAACAGGAGCACTATGCAGTTGAAATATACCCAGAACATGAGCATCAGCAAGGTTCCGATGGAACCGTAGAGCAGGTTGTAGCGGCTGAAGTTGTTCAGGTACACCCCGAGGCCCCAGCTGAGCACGAAGAACATGGCCGTGGCCAGCACGCTGCCCGCCGAGAAAAAGCCCACCCTCTGCCGCTTGACGGGGGCCCAATAGTATATGAAGGACACGGCAAAGAGGGTGGCAAGGGAAAGCAGCAGCCAGCGGCCTATGTTGAACATCGCCGTGTTGGCCGCCGAGGCCGTCAGCCAGCCCTGACTGAAGATGAGCTGCAGCAGCAGCTTGTGGCCTATGAGCAGGCAGAGCACCAGCACGATGACTACATACATCACAAACACCATCATCAGACACAGCAGGTAGCGCTGCATGAAGGGCCTCTTCTCGACCGACCGGTTGGCGAAGTTGAGCGACATGATGACACCGTTCATGCCGTTGGCTGCCAGCAGGATGGACGATATGAAACCGATGGATAGCAGCGTGCTGTGACGGTGCCCCATGACGTCGTTCACCGTCTCCGTCAGCGGGTCCATGATCTTGGCCGGCACTATGCCGCCCAGCTGCGAGAGCAGTTCGTCCTGCAACCCGTCCACCGGGAAGTACGCCACCAAGGTGAAGAAGAAAATCATCAGCGGCGGCAGGGCCGTGAGGAAGCTGTAGGCCAGTCCTTTGGCCCTCTGGTTGATGCTCCCGTCGAACAGGCCCACCAGGAAGTAGCGCAACACGTCGTATATCGGCACCCCGTGGTTGCCCGGCAGCGAGAAATGCTGCAGGAAGTAGAGCGACGTCCGCACAGGCCGCCAGTACAGCGCCTTCCGACGCAGATGCTTGCCCCTCTGCGCCCACAACCGGATATATGCCTTAATGTCTGCCACTCTGTGTCTTAATCACTTGATGCTCACCAGCGAGAGGTCGAGGCTCTTGATGTGGTGCGTCAGTGCGCCGACGGAGATATAGTCGACCCCGGTCTCGGCGTAGGGGCGCAGGGTGCTGTCGTTGATGCCGCCGCTGGCCTCGGTCTCGTAGCGCACAGGCCAGGCCTTGATGCGGCGTACCGCCTCGCGCAGCGTCGCAAGGTCGAAGTTGTCGAGCATGATGCGGTCCACTCCGCCGTGGTCAAGCACGCGCTGCAGCTCGTCGAGCGAACGCACCTCAATCTCTATCTTCAGAGCCTTCCCCTTCTCTTTCAGGTACTTCCGTGTGCGGTCTATGGCTTGCTCTATGCCACCTGCAAAGTCTATGTGGTTGTCTTTGAGCATCACCATGTCGTAGAGACCTATACGGTGGTTCGTGCCGCCGCCGCAGTGCACGGCGTACTTCTCCAGCAGTCGCATGTTGGGCGTCGTCTTGCGGGTGTCCAAAAGCTTGGTGTCCAGCCCGTCAAGCATCTGCACCATCCGGCTCGTCTCGGTTGCTATACCCGATAGGCGCTGCATGAAATTCAGCACCGTCCGCTCGGCGGTGAGGATAGAGCCGCTGTGCCCTTCTACGGTCATAACCGTGTCGCCCACGGCAACAGGCTCGCCGTCGTGCTTCATCACCTTCACCTTCAAGCTCCCGTCCACCAGGGCGAAGACCCGCTCGCCCACCTCGGTGCCGCACACTATGCCCGCCTGCTTGGCCACCATCCGGGCCGCACCCACGGCGTCGGGCGGAATACAGGCCAGCGTCGAGTGGTCACCGTCGCCGATGTCCTCGGCAAGAGCCGTTTTTATCAACTCGTCCAGATTGTCTATCTTCATCATAAGCGTCTCGTTATATGGTTACTATACCACCAACAGGCCACCTTCCGGCACCCTGCTCGCGACTGCAAATATACGAAAAAAAGCTGTATTGTACCCACCCCGTGAAAAAAAGTTGCCCACCC
>OCTW011564776.1_pt1 | contig 16323 bp, 14 predicted proteins | sample 1539671 | NCBI WGS metagenome assembly OCTW01 (sample SAMN02144230, study PRJEB22623) | gut metagenome | biome: sheep rumen | host: Ovis aries | place: New Zealand
AATAAACCTGGACAAGTTGACATACGCAGGAAATCTTGCCAACCTGAAAGATATAGAGGACAAGCCTAACTATAAGTTTGTCAAGATGGACATCTGCGACTTTGAAGGTGTCCTCAAACTGATGCAGAATGAAAAGGTGGATGGTATTATTCATTTGGCCGCGGAAAGCCATGTGGATAGGAGTATCAAAGACCCGTTCACTTTTGCTCAGACTAATGTAATGGGTACATTGTCCTTGCTACAGGCTGCAAAAGCCTATTGGGAAAGCCTGCCTAAAAAGTATGAGGGCAAGCGTTTCTACCATATCTCAACGGATGAGGTATATGGCGCTTTGCAGATGACGCATCCAGAAGGAATAGAACCTCCGTTTACAACAAAAGCAAGCTCCGGTAAGCACCACTTGGCTTATGGAGAAAAGTTCTTTACCGAAGACTTGAAATATCAGCCCCACAGCCCGTATAGTGCGGCTAAAGCCAGCTCAGATCATTTTGTACGTGCATTCCATGATACATTTGGGATGCCTACCATTGTAACCAATTGTTCTAACAACTACGGCCCATATCAGTTCCCAGAGAAGTTGATACCTCTGTTTATCAACAATATTTGTCACCGTAAACCATTGCCGGTTTATGGCAAAGGCGAGAATGTAAGAGACTGGTTGTATGTGGAGGATCATGCTCGTGCCATTGATACTATTTTCCACAATGGCAAGATAGCTGAAACCTATAACATTGGTGGCTTTAATGAATGGAAGAACATAGACATCATAAAAGTTCTTATTAACACTGTTGACCTCTTGCTTGGCAGGCCAGAAGGTACTGATATGGACTTGATTACATATGTGACTGACCGTGCAGGACACGATCTTCGTTACGCTATAGACAGTTCAAAACTGCAAAGGGAATTAGGTTGGGAGCCTTCTCTCCAGTTTGAAGAAGGCATAGAAAAAACCGTGAAATGGTATCTTGATAATCAGGAGTGGCTTGATAATGTGACGAGTGGAGATTATCAGAAATATTATGAAAATCAGTATAAGGGTAGGTAAATAAACGAATAGTTATAGTAATACCCCTTCTTTAATGGCGGCTATTTCTGAAAATAATAAACGTATAGCGAAAAATACTATATATTTGTATATAAGGATGTTTATCACTATTTTGGTTTCCTTATATACATCGCGCGTGGTCTTGCAAGTTTTGGGCTCGTCAGACTATGGTTTATATAGTGTAGTGGCTGGAGTGCTTTCAATGTTTGCCATGCTCAATGGGGCATTGACAACAGGTACTCAACGTTTTATGAACTATGCAATGGGTGAAAGAGACGAGGATAAATTGAAGGAAACATTCTCAATAGCCTTTACACTTCACGTATATGTGGCTATTACATTATTTATTTTGGCACAAACTGTGGGTTATTGGTTTGTTGTTAATTTCTTGAATATACCAGATGGACGGATGACAGCCGCCATATGGGTGTATGAGTTATCATTGGTTTCTTTTATAGTCTCTCTGATTCAGATTCCTTTTCAGTCGTGTATTATCTCTCATGAGCACATGAACATCTATGCTTATATGAGCATTTATGATGTGGTAATGAAACTTCTAATAATATTTCTAGTACAAATTGTAAATGCCGACAAATTGATATTGTATGCGGTTCTTGTATTTGCTGTTCATCTTTCTAGTGTATTAATTTACAATATGTATTGCCGACGCCATTACGATGAATGTATAATTAAGATCGTTTCAAATGTAAGTATGATGAAGGACATAGCCACTTATAGTGGATGGAATATCTTAGGTGGCAGTATTGGACCAATAACGAATCAAGGAGTGAATATTTTGCTGAATATTTTCTGTGGAACAATAGTAAATGCTGCGAGGGGGCTGTCTATAACAGTCAATATCTACGTCATGCAATTTGTGACAAACTTTCAGATGGCAGCTAATCCTCAGATTGTGAAATTATACGCAGCTAAAGAGTATGATAAGTTTTACCATCTAATCATTAATAGTAGTCGAGTATCCGTATATTTATTTTTTCTTATTGCAATACCCGTATTTATTGAGATTCGGTTTGTATTAGATGTGTGGTTAGGGGAATATCCTAAATATACGGATGTTTTTATTAATATAGTGCTGATTCAGTCTTATTTTCAGACTGTAAATCGGCCTATCAATATGTCCGTTCATGCTTCTGGAAAAATTAAATTGATGAATGTGGCAAATACTTTTTTTATGCTGACTGTTCTTCCTGCTTGTTATTTAGCACTAAAGATGGGATATTCACCCGTTACCGTATATTGGATAAATGTTTTGTTCTTTATTACAGACAATGCGGTATGCCTCTATTATTCGCATAAATATACTCATCTGCCTGTTGGAATGATTCTCAATAAGGTGTATTTCAATTCTATTATAGGAGGAATCGTTATGTACTCTATACCATTTTTTGTATCATTACAGATAGAAGAAGGTGTTGCCCGCTTTTTTTTAGTATGTGGTATTAGCGTCCTTACATCAATTACTGTTATTTATTTTTGGGGTATGACATCTGGAATGAAAAAGATGGTAATCAACAAGCTTACTCATAATAAATAGAAGATCTTGCTTATAAGTATATGATATATATTCTCGTAATATTTATTCTCATAGTCGGTCTGCAATTTGACAAGAAGGATTGGAAAAATAGATCCAAAAATATTTGGTGGTATTTTGAATTGATTGTTCTGATACTTTTGGCCGGTCTTCGATATCGGGTTGGTGGTGATAGCTTGGGCTATGATGATATGCATGCTCATATGGAAACTCTCTCCCAATTATCAAACCTCAAGGGCTTATCGGACTGGGCATATCTAAGATACATGCCCCTATGGCACTATTTTGTAGCTTTATGTTTGGAGGTTACCGATGATTTTATTTTTCTTCAAATTGTTGAATCCATATTTGTAAATAGTGTTATTTTTTGGTTTGTGAAGAAATATGCGAACAGACCATTTATGGTTGTTCTTTTTTATTTTGTAATGATGTATCCGTATTATAATACGGAAATATTGCGTCAGATTATCAGCGTATGCATCTTTTTGCTGGCAATACCATCGCTTTTGGCAGGGAAATATGTTAGGTTCTATTTGTTGGCGGTATTAGCATTAGGATTCCATCATGCAAGTGTCGTTCTTTTTATACTACCGCCAATTTTTATCTATATGAAGAAGATGGGTGATAAAAGTATGGTAGAATTTATGCTTATATTCATAATAGGAACGATTTTCGTGTCACAGTTAGACTCCGTATCGGCATTAATGAAACTATGGGGTATGTCCCAACTTGGAAGTTCAATGAGCCATAATGATGTTAATCATACATCATTTGTAGGCGTAATATATCGACTCATAACAGAGTGGCTGCTTACTTTCTTGTTTCTATTTCTCTGCAAATATCAGGAAAAAGAAGATCGTGCAATGCTATCTATTTATGTCTTCATTTCAGGAATTGCCATCCCGGTTTTTCTAATGTATCGAATAGTTGATTTTATGTGGATTCCGTTTTATGTTGTAATACTGAATAATTTGGATAAATTTTATTTATCAAAAAAAACAATGCAGAAATTCCGTATCAAAAATTATAGATTATATGGTTTACTTTCAATCTTAGTAGTCTTGAATGTTTTGATTGTTCGTTTTGATTACTATATGCTAGATCGATATAAAATAACAGGAGTGCGAGATTCCTACCAATACAATATGTATATTCCTTATCATTCTGTGTTTGATCAGGAAAAAGACAATAAGCGAGAAGCATTGCATTATAATGGTGCTTTCACAGAATAAAAATAATATATGATATATGATAGAATCACTAAAAACTAAACGAATATTATTCCTGTGCACTGGTTTCTTTTCTTACTATGAGGCCATAAAAGTTGAGATGGAGAAAATGGGAGCAATAGTGGACTTCGTTAAAATACCGCGTTTCCCAGAAAGTCACAGAAACCTTCGACATAGTAAGTCTTACTTTTTTCTGTACCACTATTTTAGAAATCCTATGTATCGCACAAAGTGGACTAACGGCTTACTTAATGATATAAGAAAACGGAAATATGACATTTTGTTTTGTATAGGTGATGTGCCATTCAAGGATTATTTTCTGGACGAAATAAAAGCATTAAATCCGGGTATTCAGACTTATTTGTTCTTATGGGACAGATTTTCGATAGTTTATGTTCCACCAAGAACCATTCAAAAATTTGATTATGCATTCTCTTTTGATCGCGATGACTGTTCAAAGGTCGAAGGGTTACAATATTTGCCAGATTTTTATTTACAGACAGAAAATTTGCAAGACACCCCAATTAAATTTGACGTATGCGTAATTGCTACATGTAATAATAATCGTTTGCATACAGCTTCTGTGCTGAAGGATTTCTGTGAAAGGAATGGTTTAAGGCCTTTTATATACTTGTTAAGTTCAAAAAAATCAGATAAATGTGATTTTGTTAAGACTGAAAGATTGACAATAAATGAGGTAGATAAAATTCAGAATCAGTCGCGTTGCATTTTTGACTTCAGTTATAAAGGCCGCCAAGGGTTGACGCTTAATGCAATAGCCGCTTTGGCGAAAGGAAAGAAACTGATAACAAGCAATGCGCGAATCAAGGACGAAAATTTTTATGACCCGCACAATATTTATGTCTATGACTTTGACAATCCACAATTCGATGCGGTTTTTTTTAGGTCTAAGGCAAGGCAATTAAAGATGGACAATCTAAGATTAGACAACTGGTTAAAATTTATTTTGTGTAGATAATTAACATGGAAAGATGAGTAAGACGGTTTCATTAGTTATGACCACTTATAATGGTGAAAGGTTCCTTCGTGAACAACTTGACAGTATTTATAATCAAACTTTGCCGCCCGATGAAGTGATTGTTTGTGACGATTGTTCTACAGATGGAACAGTCGATATTTTACGAGAGTATTCTAGAAAGGAAGGACTCCGTTTTTTTATAAACGAAGCAAGCTTGGGTGTCAATGGTAATTTTTATAAAGCAATGGCGAAAGCCACTAGTGACTATATCGCAATAAGTGACCAAGATGATATTTGGCTACCCAATAAAATAGAAACAACATATAATAAATTATGTGAGATAGATGATGGAAATCCTTGTCTTGTGACTTCGTTATGTAATAATATAGATGCTGAAGGGAATAAACTCACAGAAATGCCAGATGAACATGATACACAGGACTATGTTTCTTCTCTAATGTTTAATAATTTTGCACAAGGATGCACATTGATGATGAATCGGAAACTATTGTCGATTGTCTTACAGTTTAAAGATTTGGCGAGTGAAACAGGGATAATCTATGATGGATTTATTGGAATGACGGCTGCAGTAATAGGACATAGATACAATTTGGGAAAGAGGTTAATGTTATATAGACATCATAATAATAATGTTATTTCAAAAGCTAACAATTATAAAACTAGTATAAGAAACAGGGTGGAAGGAAAAAACACTTTAGGATATTTGTTCCCTAACGTAAGATTAAAAACGTTTTCGCTATTATATGACATTTATAATAATGATATAAAAGATAAGAATATCTTATGTTTTTTAGAGAAAGCAGCCCAATTGTATAAGGACGATTCTTTCTTAAATGAATTGAAGTTTATTTATTCTTTAAAAGAAATTTCTCCCTACGAAAAGATGAAAGCAATGTTTTATACCTCCTATATATTTTTCCTTAAATTTCTTTTTAGTTGTATCTAAAGTGTATAAGAAGTGTGCAAAAGGATCGAAAATTCATATAAACAAGAAAATCAACAATTTTAGAAATTATTCACGATGTTCATTTTTACGATAGTTAAGAAAATATGTGGTCATTATAGTTTTTATAAAGCTATGTTGAATGACGAAAGGAAGCTTGCATATTGTCGCAAATTAGGTTGCAAGGTCGGTGATAAAACACGTTTTATAGGAAATGTAAATTTGGGGTCAGAACCATTTTTGATAGAAATTGGCGAAGATTGCCTTATTAGTGACAATGTACATTTTCATACACATGATGGAGGTGTAAAGGTTCTTAATGCGTGTGGTTTTTTTAATGGTAAACGCATGGACAAAATGGCTAGAATTAGAATAGGAAATAATTGTTTTATTGGTAGTGGATCGAGGATTATGGGAGGGGTAGTAATTGGAGATAATTGTATAGTCGGAGCAGCAAGTATTGTTACTAAGAACATACCGTCCAACAGTGTTGTAGCAGGTATGCCTGCAATAATTATTTGTAGCATTGAAGAATATTACAAAAAGAATAAGAACAAAAATGTATTCTATCCAACACCAACTTTATCTATTGCTGATAAAAAAAAATATCTATTGGAACATGTTCCGCAACTATCAGAATAAATATCAATCATGTTAAAAGGGCGATTATGAGACTAAGAAAACAAATGTCAGAAGATGTGAGGAGAAGAAATTTCAAGTCCTTATGGCAGGGAATAAAAAAAATGGCAGATGCGACTCCGGTATTATTCCTTGATAGAATAGCACAGTTGCTTCCTGACACTCTGTTTATTAAACTAAAGTTCCGGGCTACTATGGGGTATTGGCCCAACTTGAAAAATCCAAAGACTTTCAGTGAAAAACTGCAATGGCTAAAACTTTATGACCGCAAGCCTGAGTATACACAGATGGTGGATAAGGCGGAGGCAAAAAAGTGGGTTGCAGCGCGCATAGGTGATAAATATATCATACCAACTATTGGTATTTGGGATACTGTGGATGAAATAGATTGGGAGAAACTTCCAAACCAATTTGTGATGAAATGCACCCATGATAGTGGTGGTATCGTTATATGTAAAGATAAAAAGACATTAGATATAGAAAATGCAAAGCAAGTATTAAAACATTTCCAGCGGCGTAAATATTTCTATCAAAACCGAGAGTGGCCATATAAGAATGTAAAACCACGAATTATAGCAGAAAAATATATAGAACCAAAGACTAAGACAAAGGATTTGCCAGATTATAAATGGTATTGTTTTAATGGTGAGCCTAGATTCTGCCAGGTAATTCAAGACAGATCGAATAATGAAACCATTGATTTTTTTGATACATCTTGGAATCATCAAGAGTTTTGTGGTTTAAATCCTGCTGCCGTACCAGCAAAAACCGTTCCGCAGAAGCCTTTGAACCTTGAATCTCAAATAAAGATCGCACGAGAATTGAGCAAAGAGAAGCCTTTTTCACGTATAGATTTATATGATATAGGCGATAGTACCTTTTTTGGAGAAATAACCTTCTATCCAGCTTCGGGATTTGGCGCCTTCAAGCCTGAACAGTATAACAAGATCCTGGGCAAAATGATTTCATTGCCAGGAGAAGAATGGAGGGGTAATTGTTAAGAACTTGTATAATAAAGAGTTGAGAATATATCAACCAGATTTGCTATACTAAAAATTTTTTGTAAAGACATTATCGCAAGAGGTAGGCAATAAGGTCTGGATTGGGATTAATGCCGCTATAGTTGGTAAGATAACTATTGATGATTATGTTTTGATAGCTCCTAAATCTTATGTAAATTGTTATGTTCCGTGCCATTCTATAGGGTTTGGAAATCCATGCATTATAAAACATAGAGATAATGCCACTGATGGCTATATTAATAACACATATGAAGAAGATACTTCTGTTCATTGACGAATTGGGCTCTGGCGGTGCACAACGTCAGATTGTCGCACTTGCAAAACAATTAAAGCTAAGGGGATATGATGTGTTCCTTTTAGATTATTGGGATAATCCTTTTTACGATAAAGAGTTGTCATCTTTGGGAATTCCATATAAGCATGCTTTGACAAAAGGTAAACTTGCTATTATTAAGATGTTTCGGAATTTTGTAAAGCAATATAAGCCTGATGTCGTCATATCATACATGGAGAATCCTTCTGTTGTTGCATGTATAACAAAGGCAAGTATAAGTTGGAAATTCAAGCTTATAGTGTCGGAAAGGAATACAACTCAAGATGATAATTGGAGAGTATGGTTGAGGTTCCAACTATTCAGGTTAGCAGACTATGTTGTCCCTAATTCAATATCACAACGTGAGTTTATTGTCCAATATTATAGTTTTCTGAGTTCAAAGACACATACAATACAAAATTTCGTAGATACAAATCGTTTCTCTCCATCATCAAAAAGAGTTGACAAGCAGAATAATAATGTCTTGCGAGGACTTGTAGTTGGTCGGATTGTTGAACAAAAAAACGTTCTCAGATTCCTTGAAGCTCTTGCGTTATTAAGAGACAGAGGGTTGAAAGTATCATTTGAATGGTATGGAAAACCTTATCCTCAATCGTATTATGATGAGTGTGTGGATTGTGTAAAAAAGAACAATTTGGAAGAATATATCACATTCCATTCACCATCTAATGATATTGTTTCAAAATACCTGGAAGTAGATTTCTTTGTGCTTCCATCTATCTATGAAGGTTTCCCCAATGTGCTTTGTGAAGCTATGAGTTGTGGCTTGCCTGTCATCGCAGGTAATGTATGTGACAATGCTAGGATAATGAAAGATAATGTTAATGGCTACTTGTTTGATCCGTATTCAAGTAAGGATATGGCCGATAAAATAGGTAAGTTATTAATGTTAGAAAAAAAAGATTTAAAAGATATGGGGGATAGAAGTCGGGAAATTGCTGTTAATGCATTCAGTAAGGAAAAATTCACTAATGAATACGTAAATCTGATCGAAACCGAAGCATGAAGCATATATTTATAACATATGGAGACTCCGGATATGAGGCTGCTAAAGCAAAGATATGTGAGGAAGCTAGAGCTACCGGGGAGTTCGACGAAATCATATCTTATGGCAGGAACGATTTGTCAGAGGAATTGTTACAATCTAATATAATTAATATAAAGCGTGGAGGTGGTTTGTGGAGTTGGAAGCCGGATATAATATTGACAGCGATGGAAAAGTACCAGGATGGTGATGCTATTGTTTATTGTGATGCGGGATGTTCTTTATATCCTTCCAAGGAATGGAAAGAGTATTGGAAGAAACTTGAGCATCATGATATTATAGCACAGCGTATATATCAACGTACAGTCCACTGGACAAGAAAAGAAACACTGGATTATTTTAAGGATTACAACGGAAAGAATTGGCCGAACTGCTATCAATATCAAGCCACTATTATTATTATTATTATTAGCGAATTTACTAAGAAATTTTTTACAGAGTGGCGTGACATAATGATAAGCCATCCGGAATTGGCAATGGATGTCACAGAAGAAGAGTTCTCTATGCAACATAAAGGGTTTATAGAGAATCGTCATGACCAGGCTATATATTCTGCTTTAATATATAAATATCTTGCTAACCCAAATACGAAAAATAAGATATATACTCAGTGGGAACATATAGAAGATTATGATCCGTTTAAGAAACAAGCTATACGAGCTACTCGTATGCGGCAAGGTCAGAAAGAACCCTTGAATTTGTTGATTATGCGATGTGTTAAACGAATAATTAAAGATTATATTCTTTGTCCATTTGTATATTCACCACGTCAGATGTGGTATTCGAAATAGTTTATTTTTACGATGAAGATAGTAAACATATTAGGTGGTCTGGGCAACCAGATGTTTGAGTATGCCATGTATCTGGCATTGAAGGACGCTCATCCTGAAGAAGAGATAAAGGTATGCACTCGCAGTTTCGGGGGGTATGGATTGCATAATGGGCTGGAGATACAGCGCATATTCGGAGTAGAGTTGTCGGAAGCATCGTTGTGGGAGTTGGCTAAGTTGGCATATCCTTTCTTTAATTACAAAACCTATCAGGTGATGTTTCATTGGCTGCCGCAGAGAAAGACTATGACGAAAGGTACAACATATATAGAGTTTAATGGGAATGATTTGTCCCGTAATGACTCTGTGTTTTATGATGGTTATTGGCAGAACGAGAAATGGTTTATGGGTATTCGCCAGAAAGTATTAGAAGCATTCAGATTTCCGACCATAAAAGATGAAAGAAATATAGAATTAGCTTCTTTGTTGGCTGATAGTAATGCTGTTTCATGTCATGTTAGGAGAGGGGACTATCTTTTGGATGAAAGATATTTGGTTTGTACATCAAAGTACTATACTGATGCTATTTCATTAATGAATATCAAGGTTAACCCGGATTTATATATTGTATTTAGCGATGATATTGATTGGTGTAAACAAAACTTACCTGCACTTGTCGGAAATCGAAAGGTAGTATATGTTGACTGGAACAAGAAAGAAAACTCGTACAGGGATTTGCAACTCATGTCTTTGTGCAGGCACAACATCATTGCTAATAGTAGTTTCTCATGGTGGGGGGCATGGCTTGGCCAACATGAAGACAAGGTTGTTATTGCTCCAAGTAAATGGGTAAGAGAACCTATTATTAATAATCCTATTTGCGATAATTGGCTAAAGATAGATGTATAATATAGAATATAATTATTGAGAATAAACATAAATAACGAAATAATGTATACAGAATTAAAATCATACCAGATTATCATTGCTTTACTGAAAAAGTACAATATCAGACATTGCGTACTATCTGCAGGATCGAGAAATGTACCTTTTGTACACTCTATAGAAGAAGATTCTTTTTTTACATGTTATTCGGTAGTTGATGAGCGTAGCGCAGGCTACTTTGCACTTGGACTCTCGCAACAACTACACGAACCTGTGGTTATTTCGTGTACATCATCTACAGCAACCTGTAACTATTGGCCGCCAGTAGCAGAGGCTTATTATCAAGGAGTACCTTTGTTGGTAATGACAAGTGATAGAGATCCTGCCATGTTAGGACAGTGGGAAGATCAGATGATAGACCAAGTTGGAATGTTTGACAGACATGTTAGAAAATCTGTTAATTTACCTGTGGTTAACAATAACGCAGATTTTCATTTCTGCCAGAGATTGGTGAATGAAGCGTTGATGGAATTGTTTCATCATGGTTCTGGACCTGTTCATATTAATATCCCCATGGTATCATACAACGTGTCTTTTAATCAGAAGAATCTGGTGGATGTGGTAAAATATGACAGATTGGAATATACTAGAAACGAAAATTTGTGGGCAGAAAAGAAAGAAAAATTGAAGAGATGTAAGCGTATCCTCGTAATTAGCGGACAGAATAGTTATGTGCCGAATGAATTGAAAGAGGGTATTGAACGATTCTTTGAACAATACAACTGCTCGTTGGCATTTGACCACATGGCTAATATTGATAATCCAAATGCTTGGAATCCATGTGTCTGCATGGAGACCCGTTTTGTGACAAATGTCAAATTCAAACAGCTATGCCCTGATATTGTTATATCTCTTGGCTATAATGTGTTCTCTGGATTGAAGGATATGCTAAGAAAATTCGCTGACTCATTTGAGCACTGGTCAATAGAACCTGACGGTAAAGTTATAGACATGTATAAAGGGCTGACAACCATATTTGAATGCCAGCCTGAAGAATTTTTCCAGTATATGACGCAGGACAATGACGGGAAGAATGACCTTGAATATCATAAGGAATTAATGGACTATTGTAATAGTGTAAAGTATCCAGAATTCCCTTATTGTAATATCTATGCAATAAAGAATGTGGTTGAGAAAATTCCAACGGGTTCTGTGTTGCACCTAAGTATTAATGGCAGTATAAGAATAACAAATTTCTTTAAGCTCCAACCAAATGTTAAGACGTACGCAAATATTGGTACTCATGGAATTGACGGATGCTTGTCGTCGCTAATAGGTCAATCGCAGGGAACGGACTCTTTATGTTTCATGATTATAGGTGATCTATCATTCTTTTATGATATGAATTCTCTTCGAATTAGGCACATTAAGAATAATATAAGAATACTGATGATTAATAATCATGGCGGAGAAGAATTCTATTATAACGGTATCTGGAGAAACGAGAATAGTGACTTGCATACTACAGCGAGGCATTCTACTAAGGCAGAAGGTTGGGTAAAAGAATGTGGATTTAAATATCTTACAGCTAATGATAAGGAATCATTTGACTCGCAACTTCCCTTTTTTTTAGATGAAAAATCGGAGCAGCCAATATTTTTTGAGGTGTTTACAGAGATGAGTGACGATGCCAAGAGAATTTATGACTTCTTTGACATTAGTAGGCCTAAAGATTTGAAGTCAGAAGTGATGAGGCATAGCAAAGATCTTGTGCGTGCTACGATAGGATCGGATAAAGCAAAGAAAATAGCAGAGGCGTTGAATATTAAACTGTGAAGGTATGGGCTATAAAAAAATAATAAGGAAGATAGCGAACTATATCTTGATTGAACAACCCAAGAACAACGTGACGGTTAAAATTGGTGCTATTGAAACAGGCAAGTTCCTTCAGGGTAAAAAGATCGTGGTAACCGGTGGTGGGTCAGGAATTGGGTATGCTATGGCCAAGAAATTCTCCTCAGAGGGAGCGCATGTTCTAATTTCTGGCAGGAACAAGGAAAAACTTTTGCAGGCATCAAAAAGCATTGGAAATTGCGAGTATCTTGTCTTCGATATTAGTAGGGCAGAAAGCGCATCAGATTTCATTGCTCAATGCGTGGGAAAATTAGGAAGTGTGGATTGTTTAGTAAATAATGCAGGTGTAAGTTTTCACGAAGGGTCATATGACAATGTTACTATTGAAGGTTTTGACAAGCAATTTAGTATTAATTATCGTGGAACTTTTTTCTTGTCAAAAGCATTCTTAGAGTATAAACTGAAGGAAGAAAATATTGAAGGAGCTCAATTATTGGTTATTTCTTCTGAGACAGCAGATTTTTGTTATGACATTCCTTATGGTATGACAAAAGTAGGGTTGAATAGTATGGTTCAAGCTCTTTCCAGAAGAGTCTATCAGCAGGGAATAAGAGTGAATGCAATTGCTCCAGGGCTTACTCTTAGCGATATGACAAAAGATTATGGCAAGAATTCTGATAGTAATCTTGCCTTCAACAATGCTGCAGGACGCATGTTTCTACCAGAGGAAGTTGCAGAAGTGGCTTGTTTTCTCTTAAGTGATGCAAGCAAGTGTATTTCGGGTGAAATTATCCACACGAATGCTGGCTATCATCTAAATCCGCATTTTAAAAATCAAATATGAGAATAGGAATTCTATCAATGCAACATGTGAGGAATTATGGATCATTCCTCCAAGCATACGCACTTAAAACGACACTTGAGTCATTTGGGCATCAGTGTGAGTTCGTTGATATTGAACAGGGCGTTCCTTTGCCAGGACTGGAAAGGAATATGAGATATCTAGTAGGGATGGCATTTAAACGCTATTTCAATTGGAATGCGATTGTTTCATCTTTGGGTAGAATGAAATATCAAAAGCTATATTACGAGCGATTTGATAAAGAGTATTTGCCCGAGTTGGGCATTCATAAGCATACATTCAAAGAATATGATTTGGTGGTAATTGGTAGCGATGAGGTATTTAATTTCAACCAACATACTACTTATGGATTTACGACTCAGTTATATGGTGATGTGAAGAATGCCAAGAAGGTGGTGTCATACGCTGGTTCGTTTGGCACTACTACTATAAGTGTGGTTGATAAGTTTGGGGTAAGGGATATTCTTGCCAAGACCTTGGGAAACATGGCTGCAATTTCTGTAAGAGATAATAATTCCTTTAATGTCGTAAAAGCATTGTTGCACAAAGAGCCTTCATTCAACATTGACCCTGTTTTGATGTTCGATTATCAGAAATATGCTAAAGTACCGAATGAAAAAGATTATATAGTTGTCTATTCTTATCCAAATCGAATTAAGGGAAAAGATGAAATAAATGCTATTAAAAGATTCGCAAAAGAAAAGGGAAAGAAATTGATATCTATATGTTTTTATTTTCCTTGGTGTGACGAAACCGTAATACCACATCCGTTTGAGGTACTTGGTTATATTAAAAATGCTGACTATGTGATTACGGACACATTCCATGGATGCGTGATGTCTATTAAGTTCAATAAACAATTTGTGGCTTTGGTTCGTGACAGCAACAGACAGAAGATGAGCTCGCTTTTGAATCAGTTTGGACTTGGTGGAAGAATGTGTGAGGAGTTTGGCGATTTAAAGCAAAGAATGGATAATGCGATCGATTATGCTCCAGTGAATGAAATAATCGCCAAAGAGACAGAGAAGAGTTTAACGTACTTGAAGACTTGCACGGAATAGAGGAGGCTGTATGGAAAAATTCAGTGTTTGTACATCAGTCTATAAAAACGACAAGCCGGAGTTTGTAAGGGTGGCACTCGACAGTATGTTGGTGCATCAGAGTGTAAAGCCGGACGAGATAGTTTTTGTGCAGGACGGGCCTGTGCCGGATGATCTTTCTTCGTTGCTCTCTGAGTATGAAGGCAAGTATTCGGATGTGATGCATATCATCAGACTCGAAAAGAACGGGGGGCTGGGAAATGCTCTACGTCTTGGTGTGGAGAATGCCAAATATGACATCATTGCCCGGATGGATAGTGATGACATTTGCATGCCCGACAGGTTCGAGAAGCAGTTGACGTATTTGGAGGTACATCCTGAATGTGATATTGTGGGTGGGCAGATAACAGAATTTATTGATGCACCAGACAATATCGTGGGTAAGCGTGAAGTGCCTTGCTCGAATGAAGCAATATACCAGTATATGAGAAGCCGCTGTGCGTTGAATCATCCAACAGTAATGTTCAAAAAGAAATCTGTTCTTGACGCGGGCAACTATAAGGACTGGTTCTGGAATGAGGATTATTATTTGTGGATTAGGATGATGGAGCAAGGTTGCGTGTTTGCTAATCTTCCAGATGTTCTTGTTAATATGCGTTCTGGCATTGACCAATATGGTCGTCGTGGTGGAAAAAAATACTTCAAGAGTGAAATAGGTATCAAGAAACTGATGTTAGAGAAAGGAATGATAAACCGTAAAGAGTATGTGGTGAACTATATTCAGCGGTTTGTTATTCAGTTGATGTTGCCCAATAGTGTTCGTGGATGGGTGTTCAGAACTTTTGCAAGGAAAAAGTAAATAGCGGTGACATAGAGATGGACTTGTTCTATGAACTAATACAGGTGTCGTTAGGTCGTCGAGAAATCCTCTCGCGAACTCCGTCTACACAGGAATGGTCTGCCTTATATAAAGAATCTGAGAGGCAGGCTATACTTGGTGTTATACTTTTGGGGCTTGAAAGATTACCAGATAATCAAAGACCACCAAAAGAGTTATTGTTGAATTGGATAGGAATTGGAGAAGTGATACGACAGCACAACAAGTTAGTTAATAAGCGCTGTCGTGAACTTATTAAGTTATTGACAGAATCAAATAAACGGTACTGTCTTCTAAAAGGACAAGGTAATGCGATGATGTATGTTGATTCTTGTAGTCGAAATGCAGGTGATATTGATGTATGGTTAGACGGTGGTAAAAAAAAGATTGTTGAGTTTGTTTATAGCTTATTTCCTGATATTAATGTCCAGTATCATCACATGGACTTTCCAATCTTTAGGGATGTAGAGGTTGAAGTTCATTTTTTCCCTTCGTTTTGTTATAATAAGATTCATAATAGAAGACTTCAGCAGTATTTCATGGAACATAGTGTGGAACAATTTGGACATCAAGTTAAGTGGAATGATTCAGAAGAAATGATTTGTGTACCAACTTTATCATTTAACCTGGTATTCCAATTGTCACATATGATGCGGCACTTCTTTACTCAAGGAATAGGTTTGAGACATGCGATTGATTATTATTATTTGCTTTCTCAGAATATAACTGTTTCTGAAAAGAAAGAAACGGTTTGTGTCATGAAAAGGTGCGGCATGTACAAATTCCTTTGTGCATTGATGTGGATTGAAAAGGAGATATTTGGATTACGAATGAATCTTGATATTGCACCTGTTAATGAGAAGGCTGGAAAAATGGTCTTGCAAGAAATGATGGCAGGTGGCAATTTCGGTAAAAACTATGGTCACAATAAAGGAGATATTCTGTATGTATATTCAAAACAAATGTTATATAGATTGAGGTTCATCAAAGAGTTTCCATCAGAACCACTATGGAGGCCAGTAGCACTTGTATGGGATTATATAAAGAAAAGGGTATGAAGATAATTGATACCACGTTGTTAGATAAGATTACCTCTTTGGCGAAGGAGTAAACGATGTAAGAGGTTAGATGTAAGGTAAGCAGCCAATTTTGACGTATTGCAAGAAAAGTTAAGATGATATACCTTTGCACTGAGATTTTAAATATTAGATTATGTTCAGTAGACA
>OCTW011471509.1_pt1 | contig 16317 bp, 23 predicted proteins | sample 1539671 | NCBI WGS metagenome assembly OCTW01 (sample SAMN02144230, study PRJEB22623) | gut metagenome | biome: sheep rumen | host: Ovis aries | place: New Zealand
TCCGAACTTGTTTGGATGTAAACCACTGCTTTTATCTGAAGTTGTTTCAGTTAGTTTTTCACTTGCCTCATATCTTATAACGTTATTTGGCAATGGTGGCTCAATTGGATTATAATGTACTTCATTATTATCTTCACAATAACTTACATTAGGCAAAATTAAATTTTGACTGGCTTCTTCATACTCAGTAAGTGTTTCAAATAGCTTTAGATATTTACTCATTTCAAAAAATAATATTTGTTTAAACAATTATTGTTACATATAAATATCCCGACAAAGAGAAATATTCTTGTCGGGATATTGGTTATTTGGAGAATATGTACTATATTTATAAACAAATAAACGGGAATATTTATACAATATTAAAAACCTTCATGACCCCTTTGGGGGTCTTAAGTCAACAGGTATATAGTTCCCTTTTAGGGATTGCCTTGTGCAGCCCAAGCAAGGTCATCGAGTTGAGAAGCAATATAGTCAGTTCCCATTTCTTCTAACCATGCTTCATATCCTTGTTCCGTAGGTTGTTCTCCATTTTCTTCACAATCATCTTTATAAGAATGCCATAAACTTTCTTCAACATCACTTGCATTGAGTTCAACACCGTCCCATAATATTTCTGCATCAGCCCATTCTCCGTGTGAAATATATACTGAACCAGGTACTCCACGATAAGTTTCTTTTGAATTTGTCCAAACATTACCATCTTCATCCTTACTATAAAGATGCCCACCTTCTCTCAATACCCTTTTAACTGATTCCATAATCATGTTACGGAGTTCACTTTCTCTCAATCTAATTGTTCTCTTCATATTTTTATTCTTGTTATATTGTTTATTTGTTTTTATAAATAGTTTCATTTTTGAAATAATTTCTTAAATTCCTCCCACTTTGAACTATCACTATATTTTTTTGTGGCTTTTCCATCGGTTGTATATATAAGTTCATTATTCCAACCTATAATACCGGGGCACATTTTGCCAGATATGTCATAATGTCGTACAACTCTTTCAATTGGTATATTGTATTTTTTCATTAAAATCTTAGCAAGTTTTACACACTGTTTCAGTGTTTCTTCTGTTAAATACCAACCTTCATGATTTGCTGCTGCTGCCGAAGTACCTTTTTTAAGGTTTGAACACATTTCGATACTGATTGTATTTCGGTTTGTTGCTTTTCCATAAAGTGAACCACCCTTTGAATAGGTATATTTTTTATCACCAACGGCCCAACAGTAATTGTTTTTAATGTCTGGATTAAATTGTACCATTGTTTCATCATCGACACAGAAATCCGCTGATGCATTTCTATTTTGAAATACATTTTTAACATTGAGAGCACTACCTTTCTTAGAACTGCCACCAGCTGTATAGTGAATAGCTAAATATGTAATTGGTCTATTTGCAGATTTTGTAATATGCACGTTTAAAGGAGAATATAAGACACTTGAATCAACTACTTTTGTATTTGTTTCTTCTTTTATCCCCAATAATGCCCAAGTTTTAGGACCGACAATACCGTCAGTTGAAAGACCCTTTGATTTTTGAAAACCTTTAACTGCGGTTTCGGTTTTAGCACCAAAATCGCCATCTGCTGATAAGTTAAAACCAAATTTTGTCAATGCTTTTTGCAGGGTTTTTACATCTTCACCTTTACTACCCTTTTTTAATGTATTCATTTATATTTAAGAAATTTACTTTATAATAAATAGTTGAAAATTTTGGCTAATTAGTTTTTTTGCATTATATTTGCTAATGAATATTAAATAATGTGTTAATATGACATTAACAATTGAAATAGTTGACAGAAATTATGAACAGATAAAAGAATTTTGTGACTTCAATCAGATAAAGATTGAAGATTATATTGTTCAATGTGTTGAAGACGATTATTTTACAAGAAAATATGGTGATTTAAATGAAAAATTGAATCCCTCAAAGCCAAAAATAGAAGAAAAGCCTTTAACAAAAGAAATTGATAGACCAATTGAAGAAAAGCTTGAAAAAAAGAAGGTTGGCAGGCCAAGAAAAAAGAAAGTTGAAGAAGAGCCAACATTAAAAGAAGAAAAGAAAGAAGAACCTATAATAGAGGAAAAGCAAATAGAAAAAGAAAAACAGCCAAAAAAGATTAAGAGAACATTAAAGACAAGATAGATTATGATAAAAGTAAATCCAACAGATAAATTAGTTTTTGATTTGGAAATGTTTCAAATTGATTTTAATGAATCAAAAAAAGAAAGTCTCAGAAAGGAAATTTCTGAGAAATATGGTGTGCCAGTCAAAAACATTGAAATTAATTTTGTTCCGATTACGATAGACAATAAAGGAGATAAAATATCACTTGCATCTGATATTATCACAAACATACAAGACCCTAAATTTCAGCAACAGCTATTCAAGGAATATCTTGAATTAAAGGGCATTGATGATTGTGATTTTGATGAAATCATCAATATAGACAATAAGGTAAATGCCTTTGTTGATTTTAATGCCTATTCAAAATATAAGCCATACAAGATTAAGTATTTGAAATGGAATAATTATCTTTCATATGGCAAGGATAATTATTTTGATTTTACAAAGCTAAAAGGGCTTGTATTATTAACAGGACAACCTGAAAATACTTCTGGTAAGACAACATTAGCTATTGATTTGCTACGTTTTGCACTTTTTGGCAAAGCGGAAAAATCACCGACACTTGACAGCGTTTTCAATACTTATCTTGAAAACGAAACCGAGGTAATGGTTGAAGCGGGAATTGAAATTGATAATATTGACTATGTAATACGTAGAACAATTACACGTCCAGCTAAAAGTAGAAGAACAAGTAAAAGCAAGGCAAAACAAAAAGTTGAATATTTCAAGCTTATTAATGGCGATTATGAGGAAATTGAGAATTGTGAGGGTGAAAGTGGTACGCAGACCAATAATATAATAAGGGAAACTGTTGGTAATATTGAAGATTTTGACCTTGTTATATCTGCAACGGCATATACCTTGGGTAATTTATTAAGAATGGGGCAGACTGACAAGGGAAAATTATTTTCTCGTTGGTTGGGATTGCTGACAATTGAGGAAAAAGAAAAAATAGCAAAAGACTTGTGGAAGAAGGAAAGTCAGAACCTTTTGTCAAACCGTTACAATAAAGCGTTGCTTGAAAGTGAAATAAATGATATGAACATTATTATTGAAAATGATAAAAAGTCAATTATTTCGGCACAAGAGAAAAAGGATGCAGCAAATGAAAACATAGACAAATATAATAAAGAAAAACTTCAAATTATTAAAGACCGAAAAGAGATAAAAGAAGAATTGATTAAGGCAGATGTTGCAACCATTGAGAACCATGAGAAATATTACAATGAAAAATTGGCAGAACAGAGGGCTATAATGAAAGTAAAAAAAGAACGTTATATGCAAATTAAAGACTCTGTTTTCAATGTAGAAGAATATAATGTCAAAAAAGAAGAAGAACGTAGCGTTGAAATCAGCCAAGCAGAGCTTAGGACAAAAATAATTTCGTTAAAAGAAGATAATAAAAGAATTGAAAAACTTCTTGAAAAGAAGATATGTCCTACTTGTGGTCATGAAATTGATATTATGGAACAGACCTCCTTTATAGAAAAGAACAACAACAAAATAAAGGAATATACTGATACAGGCATTAAAAACAAGAAAAAGCTTGATGATATTAAAAAGGAAATCAGCAATTTGGAACAAAAACGTATAGAAGAGAATGAACTTAATCGTTTGAAGCCAGAAATGAGTGCAATTAAAGTACAAATTGATAATTTCAAGCTGCAACTTGCTGAATTAGAACGTAAAAAGGCTGAAATTGAGACAAATAAGGAAAATATTAAATATAATAATGAGATAGACAACAAAATACGTATTGTTGATGAAAATATCAAGGTAGAAACAAATATTAAGGAACAACAGATACGTGAAATACAAAACTATAAGAATGAAATCACCAATTTGACAAAACAAATAGAAGATAGAAAGATAGTTATAAAGAAACTGTCAGAAGAAGAAGTAAAAATTAGGAATTGGAACATCTATAGCGAGCTTATTGGTAAGAATGGAATTTTAAAGATTGTTCTTAAACGTGCATTACCAATATTAAATAATGAAATTTCAAGATTATTAAACGGTCTTTGTGATTTTGAAGTCAAACTATCAATTGATGAAAGTAATAAAATATGTTTGGATTTAATTAGGGATGGCGTTAAAATGGATTTGGGTGTTTGCTCAAGCGGCTGGGAGTCAACTATTGCAAGCATTGCACTACGTTCTGCATTGTCAAATATTTGTGTATTTGCACATCCAAGTTTTGTCACATATGATGAGGTGTTGGCTGGTGTTAGTTCTGAAAATGCTGAAAACATATTCAAATTATTTAGAAGAATATTACCAAATTATGATTGTATAATACATATTTGTCATGATAATGCATTGGATAGTTATCATGATTCAACAATAACAATTGTTAAAGAGAATAATATAAGTAAAGTTGAACTAAAATAAAAATGGCAAATGAAGTTAAAAAATACGAACACATAGAAGAGTTGGACCAATATTTTGAAGATGTTAAGAAATATAAAAAACGTCTGTCAAAAGAAGAAGAAAATGAGTTGGCTTTAAAAATAAAGTACGGAGATGAAGAAGCACTTAATAAGCTGATAAAGCATAATTTAAGATTTGTTATTTCAATAGCAAAAAAATATAGAAGCAAAACAGACGTTTCTTTTTCCGATTTAATTTCAGAGGGCAATATCGGTTTAATAAAGGCGGCAAAAAGGTTTGACCCGACAAAGAATGTCAAGTTTTCATGCTATGCTGTATATTGGATAAAAGCATGCATTAATGAATGTATTGAGAAATATAAGGGAAATATAGAATATAACTTTCTTGATGATTACCAAATAGTCAAACTTGTAGATAAAGATACCTTATATCAGAATATTAATGATGATTTTGAAAGAAAAATGAATAACCTGCAAAGTCAAAGAACAGCAATAGAAGATTTAATACAATGCCTTGAAGAACGTGAGAAAAAAATCATTAAGCTTTTTTATGGCTTATATGAAAATGGCAAAGAAATGAATTTGGAAGAGATAAGCAAGGAAATGTCATTAACAAAAGAACGTGTAAGGCAAATAAAAGATGGTGCATTGGTTAAATTGAAATGCGAGGCTTTATGTTCTGATGAATATAACGAATATAAAAATTTAATTTAAAGCATATTTATAAAGACTGGTAATAAACAATAAAAAAAAACATAAGGTTATGTCAAAGAAAAAAGAAGTTAAAGCAAAGAAAGAGGTAAAAGTTGATGTTAATAATATTGATGAAATCCTTGAAGATATGAAAAATCTTGTATTAAATGGCGAAGAAAATAATATAGTAATCAAGCAAGATGAGGAAGTAGTTGAGAAAGAACCAGTACCATCAGAAACAATTGAAGAAGAAGTGTTGGAAGAAAAAGTCATTGAAACAAGTGAGCCAATAGAAGAAAAAATAGAAAATGAGGAAATAACTATTGATAATGTGGATGAAAAAACTGAGGATTTGTCTTTTGTCGATGAAATAAAAGAAGCCAAAGAAGATACTATTACGAAAGAAGAAGAAGTTAAAAAAGAAAAGCCAAAGAAAAAAGAACCCAAAATGACATATGAACGAATGTTTGGTGGTACATGGATGGGTTACGGTTTCACTGAATCATAAAAATTAAAAACATTATAGGCATATATGAATAATGATATTAGAGAAACATTTAATCGTTTCAGAAAAGCATTAAAAGAGGCAGAGGAAAAACAAAATGGTGTTTTTTATAATGAACAAGATGAATTATATCAGACAAGTATGCAGTCAGCAAAAGAACAATTTGGTGCTGTATTCCCCGATAATAAAAAAGCATTGATATATTATCAAGATGATGGAAATGTAACATTGTCTGGTATAATACCAAGTTTAAATGATATAAAATTTCAGTTTAAATATAAAAGTGAAAACGGTAATGGGTGTTTCATTTGGACTGATGGGCAAATGATTCTTTCAGATGAAAACCTTAATACATTGAAAAAGGTTTATGGTGTTTATAAGAATTGGAAAATTGAAATCTCACAAATGCAAGATTATAAGCCAATGAATCTGAAAAACGAACAATAATTAGTTTGAACGTATTATTTGGGGAACTATATACCTATTGACTTAAGATTTTTATAAAGTTTGCGCTATTTATTATTAAAATAAGGAAACAAACACATATAAAGAAATATGAAACGAACAATTAGATTGAGAGAAAGTGAACTCAGACGAATGATTTCTGAATCGGTAAAAAGAGTCTTGAATGAGGATAACATGGAACCAGAAACCCCTGTTTATATTGATATACTAAATCTTGGTATATGGGTAGAAAAAGCATATAAAGAATATGTGCAAGGTGCTGCGGATTCTAAAGCTGGGTCACGTGCAATGAATCGTTTAATGTATTTGTGTAATAAATATGTTAAAGACTACAATGAAGCCGTGAATGATGGCACTATATCCCCGTATATGTGATACGCGGTTTTAATAACGTCTTAAGTCAACAAGTATATAATCCCCATTATTTGTGTGTTGGAAGGGAAAACATTTCCTTCCAATTTTATATTTATATTATATAAAGTTTGTTATATTGATGAATAAAATGAATGAAGACATAACAAGAGCCGAAATCCGTAGTATGATTGATTCAAAGGTCAGTGATTACTTAACAGATAAAGCATTTGAAAAAAGAGTCAAAGAATTAACAGCCGATGTGATGGAAAAATTCTTTAAGATGATGTATAATAAACGAGGTTTTTGGAAAGGTGAATTGAAAAATGCATAATGACGTTAAAGAAAAAATAATAGCATTTAAGCAAAGATACCGTGAAAAGTGTTTTGCTCTGGCCAATTGGAAAAATTTAAAGGCAAAAGATTTCAGTATAAATGAAATGCTGGAATGTATATGTAATGCTGCAAATGGGTCTTTACAAGAAATGGTGAATATTGTAGACCATTTAACAGCAAAAAACAAGACATTTGGCAGGACACAAGTTTATGGTGGAGGCAACGGCAATGTTGTTGATATAATAAGAAATGGGAACGGTGAATTAGAATTGAGGGGATATAACCCAAAAGCCGATTTACCATTAAAAGGTCAGCATGTGAAGAGAAACCCTAAAATTTTCCGTAAGACTGATGATAATGTAAGTAAAACATATCAGAATGCAGAAGACAGAATGATGGATTTGGGTAAAAAAGTCAGAGACCTATTTCCTGAAGAGGACAATCACTTTATCACTTTTGCAATGCAAGCAATACGTAAATACGCAGAGCAAAAGAAAATCAGCAGTGATAAAGTTGTTAAAGGCTTAGAGAAAGGCAGATACAGGCTTGATACTGATTTATGGAGAATTATACCAAATGCCGTTAATGAAATGAAAGGAAAGCACATTATAGTCATTAATGAAAGTGATTTGGCAACTGTTATGAATGCTACGGAAATGACGGAACACAAGTTCCATGTTAATATGAGACATTTTATTTCAGAGTTATTACAAGACCCTGTTAATGCAAAAGTGCCATCTATCTTTGGACAAAGAGGATATACAAGGTCTTCATTATTAAAATACCTTTTAGGCGGTAAGAATCCCATACTAATTAGGAGTCAAAGAATCAGTGACAAGGATGAAAATGGAGAGCCAAAAACAGCAACCATGATGGTAAAATTCAAATGTCCAAAGAAAAATTTTGAAAGAAAATTAGAAAAATTGTTTATAAAGATGTTTGAAAAAAACCTTCCACCGAGAAAGAAAAAAGATTTTGAAATGGATGAAGCAACTGCTTGTGGTGGTGATGGTGGCGACGGTGCAGGACAAATTTCACAACCAATGTTTAGCATTCAAAGAAGGAAAAAGCCAACGGAATTAGAAGAAACAACCACAACATTTAATACTGGTGATTATACATATGCATCACCTGGTGGTTTGGGTGACAAGGAAACATTAAAAAGACATGATGGTGAAAATGGCTCTATTTCAATAAATCACAAGGATGATTAGATTTTTCTGTTAATAAATGATATTTATAATAAAGACTTATGGATAGATTTGCATATAACGATGAATTTGACAAGGGAGTAATATATGAAAAACTTGCTGAATTATCATCAAAGCTTGAAAAGGAAAGAGCGAAAGATGAAAAAGAACGTGATTATGAAAAAGAAAGAGAATTGATATATGCTCAATTCATACAAGGTCTTAAGTTAAATACAATGTATCCTAAAACGAATATATACTTTTGAATAAAAATAAATTAAAAATAAAATAAAATGTTAGAGAAGAATAAGTATTATAATCTCAGCGAATTTTGTCAAGTTCTTAGGGAAAGTCAACAAGCCAAGCAAGAGTTCAAGGCTAAGAAAGGTGAAAAGGTTGATAGTGAGGACAAGAAAAACAACGATAAGGCTGTGAATGATATTCTTAAAGACACAAAGGAATATGACGGTGGTGTTCAGAATAAACCTAAGAGAGAAGACCCCCGTGATACCGATGACTTTAACAAGACAACTCTCGATGTTGATTTTGATTTTGAACCAAATGATGCATACAAGGCAAAGGTCAAGGCAGAAGTTGAAGGTAAGTTCTCAGCCAAAAACGCAAAGGACACCAAGATTGAAAAGGAAAATGGCGGTCTTGATTTTGAAGGAAACAAGGAGTTCTATAAGACAAGACAAGAAATTGCAAAGAAACGCGCTGACAGAAAATATGAATTAAAGACTTCTGGTTTGCAGTCAAGAGAATTGGCAAAAGACAAGGATTTTGCCAAAGAATTTAAAGATAAAACAATATTTGAAAATAATCAAAAACAAAACGAGAGCAAAATGAAGAGATTACATTTTAACAAGACTGTTTTCCTCAATGAGGAACACATGCTTAAAAAGATACCAGATGATATGAAGACCAATGGTAATAAATTCTACATGAAAGATTCTGTGGGTAATGAATATCTTATTGAATGCGTAAGCGATAAGGTAGTAAAGAATTTCATCCACACTAAAGTTGTCAGTTACAAGAATCAAGAAAAACTCAATGAAGCCTTTAAGAGAATGAAAGAATTGTATGATTATAAGTCTGAAAACAACGAGCAAAATAGTGGAAAATATGAAAATGCCATGGTAGGTAAAATGCTTTCAGAAAGTAAAGAGAAACTTTTCACAACTGAAGAAGAACCAAAGGATAAGTTCTTTAAGACACTTATTGGCGGTTAAGCAAAATCAATCGTTCCGTATCGGAAAAACACAACAACATTATTGACAAAATATAAGGAGTTAAATAAAATGCAATTTACAAAGGATTTACTTGATTTTTGGCAAGGTCTTGTAAAATTGGTTAATGAGGAAAGTAGTTGGAAATTAATAAAAACAGTTATTTTCGTTGTCATTACCATATATGGTATATATTCGGCAAAAAGCTGTGGTGAACATTTTAGTGAAAGAGCGGCAATACAAAAAGAGGTTGTCAAGAAAGCAATCATGGAAAGCGGTGAAGAAAATAAAATGATTCACACACAACAGATGAAAATAAGAGAGGGAATAAGACCTGAAATATCTAAGATTCTGCAAGAGACAATACATGATTTACATGCAGATAGAGCATTTATCATTGAATTACATAACGGTTCAAATAATACATCAGGCTTACCTTTCTTACATTGTACCATGACATATGAAGAAGTGGCAAAAGGAGTTGATGCAGTAGATGAAGATTATCAGAACCTAACGCTATCAAGATTTGATTTTCCACAATATCTTCATGATAATGAATTTTGGATTGGTCCTGTTTTAGACGGACAAAACATTGACCCTAAAATTGTTAAAAAATTATCAGTAAGTGATGTGACTTATATTGCCATTGGCAATATTAAATCTGATGAATATGAACTTGGATATTATGGATTCGTTTATTGTAATGGTCATGAACCACCAGCTAAAGCTGATATAATGAAGAATATGCTTACAAATGTCCAGCAATTATCAAAATTGTTAGATAAGAAAAATCATAGCGAAAACGAAGAAGAGAATGATTAAAATTTCAAAAAAGACTGTAGACATATTAAAATGGATATTGATAATAGGCTTGTTTGCATTATTATTAATACAAGGTTTTGCTTATAATAAGGCTAACAGACAACTTGTCACAAGTGAAGAATATAATAAGAAGAATATGTATGCAAGAATTTATGAAAGCACAAAACTTAGCGAACTGAAAAAACAGAATAGAGAACTTTATGATTCCATTTCCAAATTGAAAGATGTTGAAAGCGGTATGATTATAAAGTTTAGAGAACATTATAACACGGACACAATAACGGTTGACAAATTTATTGTACAACATGATACTATTACAAATGAAAAAACTGATTCGACATATCATTATACACAGAGCAATGATACAATAGATTTGGATATTGATATTAAAGCTAAAGAATTAAAATGGGTGGTTGCTGATTTTACAATCAGAGATAAATTTGTCATAATCAACAGAGAAAAAGATGGAGTTAACCAAACAATAATCAATCACTCTGATAATTCAGAAATAGAAGGCACAGCCATGTGGCATAAGAAAGAAAATAAAAAGTGGTATCAAAGATTTACAATCGGTCCACAAATTGGCATTGGATACGGTTTAATACATAAAAAAATTGACGGATATGTTGGTGTCGGTATCGGCTATCAACTATCCAAGTAAAAATTCTTCTTTTCCTATTCATAATTTTTACGTTTCCCCTTGCTTTTTACTTGAAAAGTAAGGGGTTTTTTCTTATCTTTATATTAAAGATTTATATTATTAAAAAAATATGAACACATTAGTAACAGGAATACTTATTTTTGTATTATGTTTTTGCTCCCTTAACGTATTAAGGGAAATATATACATTTTATCAATGTTTTACAAAAATGGAAACATATAATATTGGAAATAAAAGAATGCTTAGTTTATGGGCTTGTATTTCATATATAATAAGTTTAATTTTAGTTTGTGTTTAAATGGATTGGGAAAAAAGAATAAAAGAATTAAGTAATTATGATATTTCTTTTGAAATAAAACAAGGCTATTATCATATAGCGATTAAATATGATGAAGGATGGAATGTTCTTTCACCAGAGAATGAAGCAATTTATCTTGAAGAAAGGAATGGTATATATCATTATATAGCTTCTACAGATAGTGTCAAAATCGAAGACATCTTCAATGTAATTGATTCAACAATAGAATATAATTTGGATTTACAAAAGAAACTCATATTATTCAAACAAAAAACAGAAGAATTACAACAGCTTTTTTCAAATGAAGATTATGATGTACTTCAAACAATAGAATTTACATTAAAGAAGAAAAAAGAAACAAAGAAAGTAACAAAGAAAACCAAGTCAAAAGCCGATAAAAAAGAAAAGGCGGCAAAAAAGACAAAAGTTAAGAAAGAAAATAAGAAAGTTTCCGTTGATGAAACAAAGACGCAGGAAACTGAAAATGAAGTTTCTAAGGAATTTTTGGAAATCACAAGCGTTGATGCACCAAATTATGATGACGAAGAGGTTATTACCATGGTAGAACCTTTGGAAGAATTAGAAAGAGATAAAAATTAAAATTTGTTAGAATTATGGAATATTTTTTTGTCATTTTTCTTTTTTCGTTTGTATGCTATTCGGCAACACAATTTGTTGTATACTTAAACGGACCATTTCACATTTTTGAGAAATTTAGAAAGTTAATGCAAAGCATGCACGAACAATTAGGTGAATTAATAAGTTGTGAAGCCTGTACATGTACATGGTTGTCATTCTTTCTATCAGCACTTAATATTTTAATAATACCATCAGTACCATTTACGCCATTTAATCTTTTATTGGGATTCACAGGAATTTGGTGGCTTATAATTTTATTAGATGGGCTATTTGGCTCTGGTATTACATGGATGCTATTTAGAATAGAAGATGCTTTAACGGCAATAAAAGAAAAAAATCAACAATACGAAGAAGAATATGGATAAAGAGGTTGTTAAAGAACTGGAAAAAATGAGAATAGAAGAGTCCTTAATTAAGGAAGAACTTAATTTGGCAAAACAGAAAATGATAAAAGACTTAGATAAAAGTATCAGTCAAGAATTAAAATCTGATTTTGGCGAGTTGAATAAACCTATTAAAATTAAAAAGCCATTAAGACTCAAAATAAAAGAATTTTTCAATAGAATAAGTAAAGTATTAGGAAATTGACTATGGAATTGAGAGATTTATATATCTTATCTGAAATAATCAGAAAAAATGTTGACAATGGTGACTTAACACCTGAAGTTTTAGAAAAGGCTGAAATACATGTTACATTTACGCCAACAACATTTTATGGTATTGATAAGGAATTTTATTATATGACGCATAATAATAGTTATGACGGATTTTCACATTCGGATATTGTAAATGCAACAATTAATGGCGTAAAGTTCAATATAACAGCAGAGGAACAGGCCAAGGAACAAACAACAGAGGTTATTTAACGCGCTGTTGTTTTATGTAATATACTTAGCCTGTTCCATCCAGTTTTTTCTTCGATTTTGTCTATCCATTTTTCATCCTTTGTCTCGCCCATGAACACAACATATTTCTTTTTGAGTTTTGTAACGTCATTTTGAAGCATGTCGTACATTTTCTTTGCTTGCTCATTATCATAGCAAGTAATGATATCAAAATCTTCAAGATATTGGAAAATCACTCTGTTTTTGTAAACCATTACACTTCTCATTTCTTCACCAATATCTTCATTACCCAATAATACATTATTAAGTATGAAAGTATATGTTTTCCTATCCTTTACTGGGTGATAGCCATATACGCCAAATTGTTCTTCGACCAACCAATCATGCTTATCAACAATGATATGGTCTTTCCAATTTGTTATATTGTCAACAAATTTTCCTTCATCATTTCTAAATGAACTGACTGTGTTTTCACCTTCTTTTACTTTCTTTACAAGAAGTATCTCATATTTTACATCAGTTGCTTCATGAGCACCGTTTTTCCTGTTGGTATAAACAGTTCGAGGAAAAACAGCTTTTTCCTTATTTCTTTCTATTGCTTCATTAAATAACCTATATGCTTCCTTTTTCCACCAACTATTGGCAACAAATCTTATCTTTTTTCTGTTTTTAGTTATATAAATGGAAAAATATGCCTGTTCCTCACCTTCTGCCTTTCGTCTTTCAAGTTCTTCTTTTCTCCGTTTTTGATATTGCTTTTTATTGCTTTTTCTGTTTTGCCTCTTTCTTCTTTCAATGCTTTTAAGACGTTTCTTTTCTTTTTCCTTCTCTTTCTTTAAACGGGCTTTTTCTTCACGCCTCTTTTTTCTTTCCTCTTCAATTTCAAGAAGTCTTTTTAATCCATACATAACTCTTTGTTTTTTAATTATAAATATTTTGGCTGATTTAAAACTTTGTATTATATTTGCAAACGAAATAAATCTTTTAATAAAAATAAGAAATATGGCAAAATTTTTTGAACTTACAGATGAGAATCAAACATTAGTTAATGATGCCTTCCAAGAAACTGGAATGTATAATTTTATGAATCTAAAAATGGTTGGTGTGCCAAAGGCTAAAGAACTTATTAAGGTATCTAAGGCAAATCCTCTTGCCGAATATGTTGGAAAATGTCCAGATACAATAGTCTGTGCAATATATGAGGATGCTTTTGACAGACTTGATGAGAATACTAAGCGTTTGCTTTTGAGAGACGCATTCAGTGTTGTATTCTATGATGATGAAAAGGATAAAATTAATGTTGGAGCACCACAAATCGTTGTTACGGTTGCAGGAAGACAAAAATTTGGGGATGACCTTATTAATGCTGCCGAAGCAGGAGTACTTGCAATTCAACAAGTTGAGGACGAAAGACGTGAACGCAAGGAGGCAGAAAAGGCAAATAAGAAAAAGAATAAAGGTTAAACAATGATTGAATTGTATAACGATGATGCTATCAAAATAATGCGTCAACTTATTGATAAAGGTGTTGAAGTTGATGCCGTTATTGCTGATATACCTTATGGCATACATAATAACAAGTTTGATGAGGTAATACCATTTGATGATATGTGGGATTGTCTCACAAAACTTGTTAAACCAAAAGGTAATATTGTTCTTTTTGCGGGTGGATTGTTTACATATAAACTTGCATTATCAAATGCCAAGTTATTCAGATATGAACTTATATGGAAGAAATCAAAATGCGGTTCTCCATTAACAGCAAAATACATGCCTTTGAAAAAACATGAGAATATTTTGGTTTTTGGAGAAAGTGCCGCTTACTATGAGCCACAAATGCAGAAAGGAACGCCATATAAAAGAAAGTATACACCAAATAAGGTTAATAATTTGGGTTTCGGTATTAAAGGTGTACAGACCGACAATAAAGGTACAAGACATCCAACAACAATTCTTGACTTTCCACAAAAATGGAGAAGACAAGACCAATTGCATCCGACACAAAAACCAGTTGAATTAATGGAATTTTTGGTAAAATCATATTGTCCTGAAAATGGACTTGTGTTGGATTTTACAATGGGTAGCGGAAGTACTGGTGTTGCTTGTAGAAATACAAATAGAAATTTTATTGGTATTGAAATTGACAAGAGTTATTATAATATTGCAAAAGATAGAATAGAAAATGGCAAAAACTGATTTTGAAAAATTTGCATTGAGCAAAGGTATTGGAAGTCATTTGTTAAATGATTATAAAAATAGTTTCATTGAACCATATGTCATCGAAGAACGAAATCTAAATGTAAGCACCTTATCGGTGTTTAGCAGACTTATGATGGAACGAATAATATTCTTAGGAACAGAGATAAATGATGATGTTGCTAATATTATTGTTGCACAATTATTGTGGCTTGAACAACAAACAGATAATGATATAACACTATATATTAATAGTGGCGGTGGTTCTGTAATAAGTGGCTATTCAATTATTGATGTCTGTAATTTTATAAAGAATGATGTTTCAACAGTTATTACTGGAATGGCAGCTTCAATGGCAGCAGTCATTTCAAGTAATGGAACAAAGGGTAAAAGATTCGGACTGCCACATGCAAAATTCATGATTCACCAACCAAGAATGTCATTCGGTAATAGCCCAATGGTTGCTTCTGATATTACAATCGAGGCAGAAGAAATCAATAAGACAAAAGAAGAATTGTATAAAACATTGTCTTCGAATAGTAATTTTTCAATTGATGAAATCAGACAAATATCAGAAAGGGATAAATGGTATAATATGCAAGAAGCCGTTAATTACGGTTTTGTTGATGATATAATTAGTAATAAAAAATAGGCACTATGACTGATAGCTTTTCAACACATTGTTTCATAGAATTTTATTATAGACTTGGAAAAGGTTTTTTAAACGAACATAATTCAGTTTTTACATTTAAAAAATTGAATGAAAGTTATGGTGTCTTTGATGGATGTAGAGAACTTGCAGAAATGCTAAGTGATAAAGTTCTTGAATTTTCTAATTCATCTGAAAATACCGCATCTGCATTAAAAATACCAGTTAATAATAATTGGATTCAAAACATTTCACTAAGGTTATATCATAATCCAAAAACAACAACAATGGCCTCATATCAGCCAGAAGAATCAAACCTATATTATATAGGCATTAAATCTGAAATTGTTAAGTTTTCCCCATTAGTAATACGCGTTAACTTATCAAAAACAAATAATAAGAGAAGTCTGATAATTACATTTATGCATGAATTGACACATGCATATGAAGATTATAACAGAAACATCAACGGCAAGGAAAATTTGACTGATAGAGCAAGAAAAACAGGATATAGCCTAAATAATATAGGAACATATGATGATGAATATTTGACTGCTTTTTCTTATATGCTTTATTACATCGAAACATTTGAAAGAAATGCTTATATGACAGAATTAAAAGCTGAATTGGAAACTTGTAACACGCATTTTTTAAATATTGAAGAAATAATCAAATATTTAAAATCTTTGAACGTATACACAAACTATAAAACTGTTATTGAATATATTGACTTCTTTAGTAATTTAAGTGACGAAGTATCACAACAAGTTGTTTTTAACTGGCTTGGACATATTTCAAATCTAAAATTTAAGACATATAAACAATTTTCAAAATTTCTGAAGCAAAAAGGCTATCAAATAGAAAGAAAATTTAACACCCTTATACCTAAAATTGCTTATGAATATTTGAATTTTGG
>OCTW013431002.1_pt1 | contig 16313 bp, 9 predicted proteins | sample 1539671 | NCBI WGS metagenome assembly OCTW01 (sample SAMN02144230, study PRJEB22623) | gut metagenome | biome: sheep rumen | host: Ovis aries | place: New Zealand
TAGTTGCCTAATATCACCTTAAAACCTTGAAGTGAAGCGACCTCAAAACCTTAAACCTCAACGAAACTGAAGCTTGCGAAAGTTGAGTAATGTATATAAAAATAAAGGAGCACTCCCCACACATCTGAGGAATGCTCCTTATTTTGTTATATCCTGAAAGCAGGAGTTCAGTCTCCTTACCTTGTCAGCTCTATGTCCTTGTCGCCGTTCTCCCATCCGAAGCCGGTCATCTGCAAACTGCCGTCGGCTGGCTTCTCATAGAGGGCGAAGCTGTGGATTACCTTGTAGCCCTGGTCCTCACACAACACCTTCACGCTGCGGTACTTCGTGATTACCACGCCGTGTATGTTCTTCTTGGTGCTTGTCACTGGTCCTACCCATGCCTTTATGGCCTTGCCCCAGTATGAGCGATGAACCTTCACCTCGTTAAGTGCCTTCTTCTCCAGTCCAGGATTGGCGCTCGCCGACATCTTGCCGTACTTGCCCTGCTGCTCCAGCTCCTTGTAGGCACGCAACTGTGCTATGCGCTTTGGCTTGAAGTTTGGTGTCTCATACTGCTTCTTTGCCTCGGCAAGCGTGAACTGTGCAGGGTAACGATACTTGTAAGCCTCAGGCACGCTGCCTACGTTCTGCTGCAGGAAGCTCAGCACATCGTTGAGACCTGCCTCGCCACCCTCAAAGTGTACCTTGCCGCTGGTGCGCATCTTCAACAACTCCCATACCTCGTCAAAGAAGAACTCCTTTGCCTCTGGGTTGCTCACCTCCTTATAACGGTTTATGAAGAAGTTAAGCTGCTCTATGTACTTGGCTGTTGTAGCCTCGTCATACTTTATTGCGGTAAGTCCCTGTGTGGCTATCTTCAGGAAGTTGAGCGTCACTCTGTCGAGCATCTTCACTGGCTCGTTGACGGCATTGTCATAGTCAGAGCGTGCTGTTGACTTCAGCACGTCAACCACGTTAGGATAGAGGAAGCGCACTGTATTGTATGCCTCATAGTCCAGTCCCTTATAGCCTTTGCTGAACGACTTCTGCATACGGTCGGCATAATACTTCACATTGGCTGCCAGCTCTGACTGCGGACTGGTGATGGTCCATGCAGACTGGCGTGCGCCGCTGATATTCTCCAAGTCATAGTCCACGCTCTGTACTGCCGCACTGCTGCTCGTAGCCCCGGAACTTGACTCGCTTGCCTGACTTGCCTGACTGCTCACGGCGCTTGTAGCTGTCTCCGCGGCAGAGCTCTTTGTGTCGCTTACCTTCTCCTTAACGGCCTTCTTAGCCTTGTTGGCAAGGCCTCTCAGACTGCCAAACTGTGCGTTGGCACCATTGCTGAGTGCAAACATAGCTACCAGTGCCGCCAACGTAATCTTTATCGGTTGTTTCATGTTTAAGTTTATTTGATAATTACAATATTACATGCAAAGATACAAATAAATCTGTTAACAACCGTTGCCCCCCCCTTAAATTATGTTAAAACTCCCAATCGTATGACCATTCACCGGCTTCCTTGGCGCGGGGCGGCTCATGGCCGCCGTCAACCACAGGGGCTATGTCGGCACCGGTGGCATCTGCATTAACGATGGTGCCTGCCATCAGCTGCGACAGGATGTCCAGTTCCAATACCTCCATTGAGGGATGCTTATATTCTTTCTTCATTTTCAATTTCCTTTTTCGACCACAGATTACTCTGATTACATAGATTCTTATTTGACAACGGATTAAGACGGATTACACGGATTGCTTATTAGAACACGAATTACTCGAATAACACGAATTTTCTATGAAATCCATGAAATCAGCGAAATCTGTGGTCGTTAAATTACTTATTCTACTACTACCTTCTTGCCATTGTGGATATATATGCCCTTGGCCGCAGGCTTGCCATTGAGGCGGATGCCGTCGAGCGTAAACCATGCGTCGGCATCGTCATTCTGCATTATGAATTCTGCATTATGAATTGCAGTGGCCTCCTCGTTGTTCTCTCCGAAGTCGATTACGAATCCTGTTATGCCCTTGGCGTTGACAGCGGCTGTCTCGTTTATCTTGAAGTATGCACGGAATGCACCGACGGTCACGTTCTGGTCTGGCCATAACAGTTTGTTGGCAGAGCCGAAGTAGATGTTGCTCTTGTCGTTGGCAGCAAGGCTTACGGTGCCGTATGTGCCGATGAAACTTACCATGCCGTCCTGACTGGTAACGGTGGTTGGCTCAGTGTTGCTTATGGTCTTACCGGTGAATACAGGGTCGGTGATGTTGTCGCCTTCTGGCCACTTGATGATGTAAGGCACACCAGCCTTGAGTTCCGTCACTGCATCGCTGAAGGTGAGGTGGAGTGTCTGTCCTGTTGTCTCATCGCCAGTGATGCTCGTTGCGGTCAGCGTACGTGCCACTGCTCCTTCGAGTACGCTGCCCTCTATCTCAACGTCGAACGGCAGACAAATGGTGTTCCATGAGTCGTCTTTGTATAGCGTGCGACCGCGCAGTGTGACCGCAATGTTGCTTACATCTGGGGCGGAACCGCCGTTTGCCGTATGCGCTGACGGATTGGCGTAGGCGTCAATAAGCGCCGTATTGTCCCTGTTGTCGAATAGGTGCAGGGCGGTATTGTCAAGTTCTGCCTTACCAGATGAGTCGGAGCCGCCAGTGAATATGCCATCTGCATGGTATTTTCCTATACCTATATTGAAAGCATTAGTGCCTACAAGGCAACTGTGGTAGGTATTGTTGCTCATGGTGTTCAAGTTCCTGCCCACTACAGCACCAGCATAATTTACAGCAGGCACGATAGCACCGATGGCACGGCAGTTGGTAACGGTACCATAAACGTTAATACCCACGATACTGCCGAAAAGATTACCACTGCTGACATTGCTCGTTAGCATGATAGTGATGGCACTGGTGCAGTTGGTAATGGTGCCATAATTATCACCCACAATGCCACCGAAAGATGAGGAATTACTATTCAAACAGAGGAGCATGACATCTGACGCTACGTGGCAGTCAGTTACGGAACCACCATCGTTATAGCCCACGATGCCGCCAGCAGCATTTCCTGCACTGATACGGGTGTCTGTCAGCGTCACGCCGCTCACCTCAGCACCTTCACCAAGTTGGCCGAAGAGTCCCTGATTGTCATAGTTTTTATATATGCGTATGCCGCTGATGGTGTGGCCATCGCCAAGGAAGTGACCAGAGAACATATAATTGTGAGAAGAGCTGCCATCGAAGTAAGAACATCCTATAGCAGTGTAATTGTTCTCGGTGCTTGTAGTGTCATTCCATGCACTGGTGTGCTCGTAGCAGAGGTCGTTCATCAGAAGGAAATACTTTCCTTCATAACTGCTCATGCCGCTATTCACACGCTGCGCCAGCAGGTCGAGCTGAGCCGTAGTATATATCTTATAGGGGTCGGCCACAGTTCCGGCATATACACATTGCCAGTCATCGGTAAGTGCTCCAAGGCCAACGGTCACATTCACTGCAGGCATAACGAATGTATCTTCATAGATGATAGAATCGTTCACGGTGTAAGGCTTTATGTATCCGTTTTCTGCATCGGGTTGTCCAGCCAGCGTGATGGTTGTACCCTCCTTATAGTAAGGTGTACCGTCGAAAGTGATTGTCGGTGCAGTTGTGGCAGAGATACCATCCTCAAGTGTCAGAGTGTAAACAGGCACTATGGCTGAAGTAACAGTCGTATTTTGAGCAGGCATGATGAAAGCCGAGCCGCTGATTATATCATTTACAATATATCCCTCATAGATATAGCCTACAGGCGGTGTACCTGTCGGCATGCCTGTAAGGGTAATAATTGTGCCCTCCTTATAGTATGGTTTACCGTCGAAAGTGATTGCCGGTGCAGTTGTGGTAGAGATGCCATCCTCAAGTATCAGAGGGTAAACAGACACTATGGCTGAAGTAACAGTCGTATTTTGAGCAGGCATGGTGAAAGTCGAGTCGCTGATAACTTCATCATTTACAATATATCCCTCATAGATATAGCCTACAGGCAGTGTATCTGTCTGCATGCCTGTAAGGGTAATAGTTGTGCCTTGCCCACAGAAATTCCTGTCATTATGGGTAATGACAGGTTTGGCAGAGATGCCGTCAGGGAGTGTTAGTAAATAGCCTGGCACAGCTCCGTCGTTGTCTGTAATGTCAGTGACTATCATCGTCTTACCGGTATTCTGGGCTATGCCCACCCCTGTGGCATTCTCCACGCCTGCCACGGTGCAACCGTAATAGTAGTTGCGGGCATAGGAGGCACGACCGAGGGTAGTGCTGCCTATTTCTGACGCAATGGCACCGTAGAATTTGTAGCCTCCACTGCTGGCGGCATAGGGGATGACGGCACCGACGACGAGATTGTCCTCCAACGTGGCTATAGCCTGAGTTATAATCGTCTGATTGTAGTTACTGCCTGCTATGCCACCGCAGTATTTAGGCGTGATGCCGGCGGCTGCGCTCATCTGCACGCTGCTGACACAGTGGGTGACGGTGCCACCGGTGTTGTTGCCTACGATGCCACCGTAGAAGTAGTTCGGCTGAACGATATGGATGGCTACATGGTCGGTGACAGTACAGTAAGAGATGGTGCCGCCCTGGGCGGTGCCGTCGTAAGAGTGCTCGCCATCGTTATAGCCCACGATGCCGCCTACACGGCTGTATCCCACGATGCGGGCGTCGTCAAGAGTGATGCCCGTAACCACGGCGTCCTTGGTGATGTAGCCGAAGATGCCCTTATAGGAGTCTGTTGCGGCATCGCTGCCGCTTGTATAGATGCGGATGCCGCTAATGGTATGGTCCTTGCCGTCGAAATGACCACGGAACGGGCGGTCCCAAGCAGTAGAATATCCATTGTAATAGCCTATGGGGGTATAGTTATTCTCTATACTCGTGGTGTCGTCCCATGCGGTGGTATGGTCGTAGGCAAGGTCGGCACCAAGCTGGAAGTAGGTGTCCTTGTAGGCATTTCCGTCGTTCACGTTTTTAGCCAGCTGGTCAAGCTGCGAGGTATATTTGATAATGTATGGGTCGGTTTCCGTACCGCTGCCCGCCCATGGTATGAGCGTAAGGTCGGTGTCAAGTCCGATGGTGGTGTCGGCGGCAGGCATGGCAAGAGTATCGCCGTCGATAATCATGCTTGTGCCGTTTACTATAAGGGGATAAGTGTAGCCCGCAGGAGCGGCTGGCTGGTTCGGGTTGAGCTTCAGCAGGGTGCCATGGGCGTAGTAGTCAGTGCCGCTGATATTTACAGAAGGGGCGGTGGTAGTGGTGATACCGTTGGTAAGCGTCAGCGTATGGATGCTGACGGCTGCGGCATTGTCGGTGATGTCGGCAGCATGGCATCCCACATTGAGGGCATTGGCGGTGCCGTTCACCGTGCAGTTGATGTAGTAGTTGTTGGTAAGATTTGCGTCATTGTTGCTATAGCCCATGATGGCACCTGCCCAGCCACTGCTGTCTTTTACCTTTGCACCAATGGCGAGGTTGTTGCTTACCGTAGCCCCTGGGGCGGCTCCTCCCAATATGCCGCCGTACCCCTCGCAACCGCCGAGACCATCCTTAATGGCAACGGTGGCAGAGCTGATGTTGTTGCTTATGATGGCTGTATTGGTGTTTGCATAGCCGGCAATGCCTCCTAAACGATCGGCATTTGGCTGAACAGAATAGACTGCCACGGTGCTGGTGACGATACAGCTGTCAATGACACTGTTACTGCTGCAAGTCGCAGCGATGCCGCCGGTGTAGCTATAGCCTACGATGCGGGTATCCGTAAGTGTGAGGTTCTTGACAGTACCTCTGAGGACACCGAAGAGTCCTATATCCTGACTGGTTGCATAGTTCGTACTCTTGTAGATACGAATACCGCTGATGGACTTATTGTTACCATCGAACGTGCCCCTGAATGAATTGGAGGTGGAGTTTCCGATAGGCGTGAAGTTGTTCTCAGTGCTTGTAGTGTCATTCCATGCACTGGTGTGCTCGTAGCAGACATCGTTCATCAGCTTAAAGTACGTGTCGGTGTACTTCGTGCCGCTGTTTACGTCGGCGGCTAACTTGTTGAGGTCATCGGCGGTCGTAATCTTGTACGGGTTGTCCACCGTTCCCGCGCCTCCGCTCTCTGTAGGGTGGAACGATACAGTCTGCGCCCACGCTGTCATCGTCATGAGCATCACGGCCAGCATCATCGCTGTCCGTTGATAAAAATGTCTGGTCAGTCTTGTAATCATGTTTACCTTAATCTGTCTGATTATAATAAAAATTTTTCTTTTCTCAAGATGAGGTTTTTCTGTTATACCTACATTGAATAATTTGATTGACAACTGCAAAGTTACACATTTTTTCTGAAAAAAAATACTACTGTCCACTAAACATCATAGAAAGTCCCTCTGCGTTTCAAACTTTGCTGTAGCAGCGTCATTACAGAAATGTGTACATAACTCCCTCCATAACACACAAAAGGAACCTCCGCGAGCCTTTCACAGGTATGCGGAGGTATGTGTTGTTTTTCATGGAACAAATTAGCTTGTAAAAAGGTAAAAAAGATTGAGTTTTGTTAATGCAAATATACTGCGAAAAACACTCCTGCCATAATTTTCACCGCTTTTCTTGCTCCGTTACTTGCGACAACCGCCCCATATCGCGACAAACCGCCCCCACGCCTTTCTTTTCTGTCGCAAAAGCTATGCTTTTACCTCGTGAAAGCTATGCTTTCTCAACGTAAAAGCTATCACTTCACATGGTGAAATGATAGCTTTCTGAATTTGGAACCCACCTTACATGTCAAAGCATGTGCCGTTCCATTTCGCCGTCTTCTGCTTCTTGCGTCCGTCCTGGTACCATGTGGTTACCACTATGTCCTTACCTGTGCGCGGCAGAGAGAAGGTGTTCCATGCGTCAATGTCTGAGGCATACAAGTTATAGAACAGGTCGCCGTAATAGAGGTCTAACCTCTTCGTGGCATTGGTATAGCGATAGAAGGTGATGCCGTCATACTGTCCCGGGTCATTCTTGCCGTTACTATAGCATGCCACGTTATGTGCGAAGAGCTTGTGCTTCTTGTCTGCCTCGTTCCAGTAGCACATCTCGTTAACCAGCAGGTGGTCGCCGTCTTTTCTCTCATAGCGTATATAGCCGTTAGCCTGGTCAACGATAAGTGTCTCGCCTACAGGCTGCGCCACACCCTTACGATATCTTGACAAAGCGCCTCTCATGACGTTGATAGCCTCATTCTCGCCATCACTATCCTCAGAGGTGTATGTTACCAGTGCCCATGCAAGGTCAGTTATGTTAAGCTTTGCCCCCTGATAGTTTACCTTAATCTGTGCAGATATTGCCAGAGCGAAGCAGACAAGCACCACTGCCATAAAAATACGTTTCATATCAATTTATTGTTTTAGTTAGAATGCTACAAAGTTACAATTATTTCTTTAATACCAAAACTTTCAACTGAAAATATTATTCCAACTTGTTTTTTGAAAGGTGCTCTGGCACTTCGTGGAGGTCTTGCAAAGAATCCTTCAATTCTTCAAAGGCTTCTCACCTTGTGGTATTTTTGTCCAAATCTCTACTTTTTACCCACATTTGGACAAAAATCGCTTTATTTTCATCCAAATCTCTACTTTTTACCCACATTTGGACAAAAATCGTTGGTAGTTTGTTGAAAAAGAATTAATTTTGTAACCAAAACAATATAGTATGGATAAGCTTATAGGACGTGAGCGCGAGTTTGATGAATTAAAATGGGCGATGGAATCTCAACGCTCAGAGCTGATAGTGATGTATGGTCGCCGTCGAGTAGGTAAGACATTCCTTGTGCGGAGGTTTTTTAACGACACATATAGTTTTCACTATGTAGGTGCACACAAACAAAGCAAAGAGGCACAACTACAAAATTTCAGGGAGGCTCTCTTACAATATGGAATAAAAGAGAAAATTCCTGATAATTTAGGCAATTGGCATGATGCTTTCTTGTGTCTTGAGAAATATCTGGAGGGTTGTAAGGAGGCACGCAAGGTGGTTTTCTTTGACGAGATGCCTTGGATGGATACGCATGGCAGCGAATTCCTGGCGGAGCTGGAATATTTCTGGGCAAACTGGGTGCAAAATCGCGATGACATAGTCTTTATAGCCTGTGGAAGTGCCACAAACTGGATGAAAGAAAAAATAGAAGACAACCAGGGTGGACTACATAATCGCATAACCCACCATATCTACTTGCGACCATTTTATTTAAAAGAGTGTAAAGCCTATCTGGAAGAACATGGTTTCGAATGGGATGACTACCAGATTCTGCAATGCTATATGCTGTTTGGTGGCGTTCCTTATTATCTGAGCCTGCTGCGTCCATACCTTAGTCTGCCAGAGAATGTGGATTCACTCATATTTCGTCGTGGTGGAGATTTGTGTAATGAATTTGACGAACTCTATAATGCATTGTTCAACAAGGCGGACAGGTATATCAACATCGTTAAGCTTCTTGCCACAAAACGCCAGGGATTTATGCGTGCAGAGATAGAAAAAGCAACTGGTTACAGTGGAGGGGGCCTGACCAAGATGCTTGATAACCTGGAACGTTGCGACTTCATTACATCTTATGCCCAGTATGGCAATAAAAACAAACTTACGCTATATCGCCTGGCAGACTTCTATACATTATTCTATCTACGCTACGTAGATGGGAACAATTCAAGAGACGAACAATATTGGCAACATCATTTCACAGACAGAAGCGTAGAATCATGGGAAGGCTTTACATTTGAAGAGGTATGCCTACACCACCTTCCACAAATAAAACAAGGATTAGGGATTTTTGGCATGGCAACAGAAGCCTCATCATGGCGCTTTGTCCCTGCACAAGGAGACCAACGTAAGGGAGCACAGATAGACTTGGTGGTTAAGCGGGCAGATAAGATTGTTCACTTAATAGAAATGAAATTCAGCGAGCGTCCCTTTGTCATAACAAAAGAATATGAGGAGCGCCTACAACAACGTAAGAATTTGTTTATGGAGCTTACAAACCTAAAGCGTGGTGCTGTACATACATTCATAACGCCATTTGGATTGAAGAATGGCATCCACACAACATTCGTACACAGTCAACTGACAGCCAAGGACTTGTTTGGATGAGAATAATCTTTACTCAGCTTTCACAAGCCTTACAATAAATTAAGGTGTGAACCCATTAGTTGGATTCACACCTTAATTTATATACAGATGCCTTTGCGAGCCATTTCAGATGTATGGCGTTGTCATCCCTGCGCAGCGATGTTGGCGACTGCCTCTGCCTCTATACCGTCGAGGATGAAGAGGGCGGTAACGGGTTCGTATATCATCTGCTTGAACTGCAACAGTTGGATGGCGGCAAAGGAACCGTCGCGCGAGCGGCACAGCTCAAGCATGTAGTTGCCGTTTACCGTGGGCTGTGCGCTGAACTTGCTCAGTGACTGCAGCATAACGTCACGCTGGCTGGTGAGTATGTGCAGCAGACGCTCACCGTCGCCGGGTGTGTACTCTATCTTCCTTGCCTCTATCACGCTATGCGTGGGTGCATAGAACGCAGTGGTGCGCAGTCCAAACCATGATGATTTTGTCACTATACGGTTATCCTTACGGATGGTGTCCCACATCCGCATATTCTTTATATTTGCCATCTTTGTCAAATGTCTTTGTTTGATTATTACTAAAAACCTCCCTCTATCTACCATAAACAAAAAACGCAGCCCACCTGCGGAGACACGTTGAGTTTGCAAAGTAGAGTTAAAGTGTGTGTCTCCGCAGTAAGACTGCTATATTATAATAATGTGACTAACAAAGAAGGCGCCTCAACGCTATGACGTAGTACAAGCGTGGAGACGACACACCCACCGTCCGCATCGCCATGGTGCGGTCAGCCATGAGTATGCAGGCATGTTAAACAGGGTTATACGATTTGTTTCCACTATGGGAAGAATGTGGCTTCCCCCCGTGCGTAGGCGTCAGCTTCACCTGTCTCGGCGATGCCACGCGCGACTGTGATACAGGTCTGAATACAGAGTTTGCCACCGTGCGGCGATGCTCCTCCATGATGCCGTGGCACAGAGCGTCGCGGTTGTCAAGGCGCTCCTCACTCCTCTCGCCGCCATAGTTCACGCAGCCTTGCGCCCTGACATCACAGAGCATGCCAGAGAGCACCGACAGCACCATAGCCGTCAGCAGGTATGTCATGAAACTATATCTCAGTCTTTTGCCATTCATCATATCTTATAACATCTGCCTTTTTAGAATAACGCTCCTCTCCCCGTTTTATTGCCCAAGGGTTGGGTTATGCAAGTAAATTATTCTGAGTCAAATAATCTGAATTATTCCACTCTCCTCGTGCCGTTGCACTGCGGATAGGAGGAGCAGCTCCAGAACTCCTTGCCGGAGTTGATACCTTTGCGTGCCATTCTTTTTATCATAGGTTTGCCGCACTGCGGACATTGTGGGGCGGCATCCTGTCTGCTCTTGTCTGCTCGGTATGCCAGACGCTCCTGCGTCAGTGCCTCGGTGAAGCCTCCTTCCTCGCGGAACGTTGCGAGCAGACGCTCTATCTGTTTGTTGAGCATAAGGGTGAGGCGATTGCATAATACGAGGATGCAGTTTGCTACGACAATGCTGTCGTCTGACTGCAGCCAGGTGTCGAAGAGGTGTTTCTGCCTTAGGATATGAATGCTGCTCTGGTATTGTACGTCATCCTGATACAATGGTTTTTCAAGTCGCACGGCGGATACCTGTATGTATTCCTGTGAGTGAACTGACCATGGCACTTGTTCTTGTCGCATGAGCCAGTTGAGGAAATCGTTTGACAGTTCGGCGAGCGTGGCTCTGGCAACGTCGGTAAGTCGCATCTCTGTCTCCTTTGAGGTGGAGTGCCTTGAGTTGCCTTCTGCTATGTTTGCCGGGGCTGAGCGCGCTGCCTGCGTCATCTGGTCATACTGTCTGCCGCATGGATCATTGCTTCGGTTGAGGAACTTGTGGCAGAAGTCCTGCGTGGCAAGCTGGATGACGTTGGCGAGGACCCATGTGTCAAGCCAGTAGTAGCCGAAGCGCTTTATTTCCATTGGTGTTTCATTTTTTAGGGGTTATTCGTTATTTCGTTATAACGGTATTTCGATATTTCGGGGTGGCGTTATTTCGTTATATCGATATATCGTTATAACGAGAAATTATTAATCTCTATATTACGAAATAACGATATAACGTTATTACGAGGGGGGTCGTTATTACGTTATATCGTTATATCGTTATTACGCTGTTTTGCTTTCCTTTATTCCGCAGCGTTCTCCTCTGCGAGTCGGTTCTCTATCTTCTTGCCGTGAGTGAGGTAAGCTACCGGGGCGGCGATGAAGATTGATGACAGTGTACCGAATACCACACCCAGTATCATTGCGAATGAGAATGAGCGGATGGAGTCGCCGCCGAGGAAGAAGATACACAGCAGCACGATCAATGTAGATACAGAGGTGTTGACGGTACGCGCCAAGGTCTGGTTGATTGATGTGTTGAAGGTGGTCTGTGTGTCCCACTTCGGATGTATCTTGAGGTTCTCACGTATGCGGTCGAAGACAACCACCTTATCGTTGATAGAGTAACCTATCACGGTCAGGATGGCACCGATGAAGGTCTGGTCTATCTCGAGTGAGAACGGCATCCAGCCCCAGCAGAGTGAGTAGATGCCGAGCACTACTATTGTATCTACTGCCAGTGCGCAGGTAGAACCTACTGAGAAGGCTACATTGCGGAAACGCACCATGATGTAGATGAAGATGGCTATGAGGGCAAGGAGCACGCTGATGATAGCGCCGTAGGTGATGTCCTTAGCCACTGAAGGACCTACCTTCTGTGAGCTGATGATTGAGCCGCCCTCGCGAACGTCAGGGTTCTTGAATGCGTTGACATCCTTCTGGTTTACCACGCCCTCCTTCTTCAGTGCGTTGTAGAGGATTGTCTCTGCCTCGTCATCGACGGTTGGGTCGTTAGACTCTATCTTGTAGTTGGTAGAGATACGCACGGTCTTGTTGTCAGTACCCAGGGCGATAACCGAGGTGTTGAAGCCATCGAATGCCTTAGCCACTGTGCCGCGCACCTCCTCAGGCTGCACAGCCTTATCGAATGCCACCACGTAGTTACGTCCGCCGGTGAAGTCGATAGACTGTGACAGTCCGCGAACCACGAAGCTGGCAATGAATACTACTATTGCTATGCCTACCACGGTGAAGGTCTTCTTGTAGAGTGACATGAACTTGATGTCGGTGTTCTGCAGGAGGTTCTTTGAGAAACGTGTAGTGAAGGTCTCTTTCAGCCACTTGTCCTTGGAGAAGCGGTTCTCGTAAACCAGGCGTGTGAGGAACACTGCTGTGAAGAATGAGCAGATGATACCGATGATCCATGTGGTGGCGAAGCCGCGGATAGGACCTGTACCGAAGACATACAGGATTACACCTGTGATGATAGATGTGAGGTTAGAGTCGAAGATAGCTGAGAATGCGTTCTCATAACCCTTCTGCAGTGCCTGCTTGATGCCGAGTCCGCTCTTCATCTCCTCCTTGATACGCTCGTAGATAAGCACGTTGGCATCCACCGCCGTACCGAGCGAGAGCACCATACCTGCGATACCTGACATTGTCAAGGCTGCCTGGAACGAGGTGAGGATACCGAGAGTGAAGAAGAGGTTGACGATAAGTGCGCAGTTGGCCATCATACCCGGCTTGAAATCGTACATGCAAACCATGTAGAGCATGAGCAGCACGAAAGCGATGACCATTGACACGATGCCCTGCTGGATAGACTGTGCACCGAGTGTAGGACCTACAACCTCCTCCTGTACGATACGTGCAGGTGCTGGCATACGACCAGACTTAAGGGTGTTGGCAAGGTCTTTTGTATCTTCGATGGTGAAGTTACCTGATATCTGTGAGTTACCGCCAGTGATCTCACCGTTTACGCGTGGAGCAGAGTAAACCACGCCGTCAAGTACGATGGCGATAGCCTTGCCTACGTTCTGCTTGGTGAGCTGAGCCCAGAGGCGAGCACCCTCGTTGTTCATTGACATTGATACGCATGGACGGCCGAAGTTGTCGAACTCATCCTTTGCGTCTGTGATAACGTCACCCTCCAATGGAGCGCGACCGCTGGTAGAGGTAACCTTCAGGGCGTGGAGCTCAAAGATGTTCTTTGTGCCCTCAACAGGCTTAGCAGACCACAGGAGCTTAACGTCAGAAGGGATAACCTTCTTAGCCTCCTCACCGTAGATGAGCTTGTTAATCTCAGCGGTGTCACGCTCGTGAGCATAACCCATGGTAGAGAGAGACTGTCCCTGAACAGGCTGGAAGATGGCGAACAGAGGGTTCTGCTTCTTTGCCTTTGCTATCTCAGCGTCGCTGTTCTTTGCAGCCTTGTCGGCAGCCTTAGCACCAGCGTCAGCAGTCTCTTTCTTCAGCACGAACTTGCTTGAAGCCTCCTTCTTAGCAGTGTCAGCTGCGGCAGCAACCTCCTTTGCTGGCTCAGCCTTTGCTGAGTCAGCCTCCTCGCCGGCCTTGCCAGAGGCGATGTTAGCCAGACGTGTGTTGAGCTGTGAGAGGTAAGGCAATACCTCGTTGGCGTTGTATGTCTCCCAGAACTCAAGGTTTGCAGAACCCTGGAGCAACTTACGTACGCGCTCTGGCTCCTTGACGCCAGGCATCTCGACCATGAGGCGGCCTTCCTGTCCCTCGAGCTTCTGTATGTTAGGCTGTACCACACCGAACTTATCGATACGGTTACGTACTACGTTGTAAGAGTTGTCGATGGCACTCTGCACCTCAGCACGCAGCGCAGCCTCAACCTCAGCGTCGCTGCTCTGGGTAGAAACCTTACCCTTCAGCTGCTGAGTAGCGAAGATTTCTGCCAGGCGGTGACCCGGAGCATTCTTCTTGTAGGCGTTGATGAAGAGAGTGATGAAGTCCTTCTGACTTGACTCCTCCTCTTTCTTAGCCTCAGCCATAGACTTCTGGTAGGCAGCGTCAGTCTTGTGGTCGGCGAGCACGTCAACAACGTCAGGCACGCTGATTTCAAGAATAACGTTCATACCACCCTTCAGGTCCAGACCCAGACCAATCTGAGTCTCCAGACACTGCTGATAAGAATAGACACCGAGATACTTCACGGAGTCCTTGTAGTTCTGAGCTGCGATAGGGTCGCTCAGTTTGGCCGCCTGCTTGTCATAGTAGCTTGTAGCCGCTGAGAACGACAAGTAGAAGATACTTGCCAGTGTCAGCAGCACTGCGGTCACAATAACAATTCCTTTGTTTTGCATTTTGTTTGTTTAGTTTATTTTTGTTTTTAATTTTTGTCAGTTTCTCTTCTTCTGTTCCATCAACCCTCTCATTTCTCTTCCCTCATCCTTCATCTCTCTTCCTTCATCTCTCTTCCTTCATCCCTCTTCCAAATAAACCTTCTTCCTTCTTCCCTCATTCTTCCTCCAAATAAACCCTCATCCACTCTCCCTCCCTAACAGGTAGGGTTGGGGTGGGTCTCTTTACAAACACGCTATTTGTGCTCACGTATGGGTACAATCCACCCTTACGTGCGCACATAGTCTGCGCAAAATTAGTAAAAAACCTTGAATTATAGAAATTTTTATTTATTTTCTTACATTATTTAACGAAAAAGCGTGTATAAAAAGGCAAATAAAACGAATAGAAAAAGGAAAAGCACCCTGCGATGAAGATAAATCATCACAGGGTGCCATTTATTTAAGATGGGGAATAATGTGTGTTCTCTCAAAAAAGAGTGTGCATTTACGAGGCTTCTCCCTTATGCGCGGTGCATAAGTGAAGAGCATCCGCACACGGTTGAAATTGCTACCATTGAGCACATAATCAACATTGCTACATTTGTAAACATAATCTTTTTCCTTTCTCAGCTTTAATGGCGGGGTGTGTTGGGCCCCACGCTGTTAAACAATCTTTTTCTCCTCAGGGATTTCGCGGGTATGTTATCCTTATCTTCTTACCGTTGTATTACCCGTTACTCCCTTCAGATGTTATCCTTTTTCCTTTTTGACAATGCAAAATTACAAATAATTGTGTGCGCACACAATTATTTTAACAGTTTTCTTTCTTATAAGGCCGTTTCTTTGATAAGCGTCAAAGAAAGTGAAAGTTTCATGACTTATCTTCATATCAGCTATAGGAGACTATAGGGACTATAGGGACTATAGATATTATAGGGATAGCTTTTTCAAATTTTTTGCTAAGGTAATAAAAAAAATATTTTTATGAAAGATTTTAGTGTTTTTTTCAAAAATCACTGCAATATTTTTTATAAATAACTATTGATATTTTGTTTTCTGAATATTCCTTGTGAAAAATAAAATAATCCTTGCACAAAGATGTGCAAGGATTATTTTATTAGGAACTATAGGAACTATAGATTACTATAGATACTATAGATACTATAGATTACTATAGGGACTATAGATTTATTACAAATACTGTTCTTTAGAGCTTTGGACCAGCAGCGACGAGAGCCTTACCAGCCTCGTTTGTGGTGTACTTGTCAAAGTTCTTGATGAAGCGTGCTGCCAGATCCTTAGCCTTTGTCTCCCACTCAGAAGCGTCAGCGTATGTGTCGCGTGGGTCGAGGATGGCTGGGTTAACGTTTGGCAGAGCTGTTGGAACCTCGAAGTCGAAGAATGGGATCTTCTTGGTCTCAGCCTTGAGGATAGAACCGTCGAGGATAGCGTCGATGATACCACGTGTGTCAGGTATAGAGATACGCTTGCCTGTACCGTTCCAACCAGTGTTAACGAGGTATGCCTTAGCACCGCTCTTCTGCATCTTCTTAACGAGCTCCTCAGCGTACTTTGTTGGGTGCAGCTCAAGGAATGCCTGACCGAAGCAAGCAGAGAATGTAGGTGTTGGCTCAGTGATACCGCGCTCTGTACCTGCCAGCTTAGCTGTGAAGCCAGAGAGGAAGTAGTACTGAGTCTGCTCTGGTGTCAGGATAGATACTGGAGGCAGTACTCCGAATGCGTCAGCAGAGAGGAAGATAACGTTCTGTGCTGCAGGACCTGCAGACTTGCCGTTTACCTTCTTAACAACGTTCTTGATGTGGTCTATTGGGTAAGACACACGTGTGTTCTCTGTAACGCTCTTGTCAGCGAAGTCGATCTTGCCCTGCTTGTCAACGGTAACGTTCTCGAGGAGAGCGTTGCGCTTGATAGCGCCGTAGATGTCAGGCTCGTTCTCCTTAGAGAGGTTGATAACCTTAGCGTAGCAACCGCCCTCGAGGTTGAACACGCCCTCGTC
>OCTW011497744.1_pt1 | contig 16306 bp, 24 predicted proteins | sample 1539671 | NCBI WGS metagenome assembly OCTW01 (sample SAMN02144230, study PRJEB22623) | gut metagenome | biome: sheep rumen | host: Ovis aries | place: New Zealand
CCTATGCTCTCAAGTTTCTCTATAAACTTGATCTCAACATCATATTCTGACTGAACACTTGCCATATTATCCCCTTCTCCAAATATTCTTGTTATATCTCGGATCATCAAGTAATAAGCCATTCCGGAATATAAACATATATTAATAAACAACGTTCATCTTTTTATAAATATCATCTTCCTGCAAGGTACTATCATCCAGTATCAGTTTCTGTGCCAGCGGACTTGTATTCTTCAGCGAAGACAGATTTTGATAATCATCAAACATAAAATCATAATGATAATACTTGATGATACAGTATATAAGAACCTTTGTAGCATCCGACATTCTGTCGGTATTCATTTCAGATATTTCAGATTGATGTTCTTTATAATAAAACAGCAGACTATGCAAATACCTGTGCAAATAACAGTATTCAGATTTGGTCCAATCCTTTTGATCTTCGTAGTAAATCGGCATAATCCTTTCACACTCTCAAATAATGATGCGCCAGCAAGAGTAATTCCGTAGCATCGGTTATCACTCTTCTTTTACCATCATTTATAACCTTTACAGAAAATTCCGTTCCAAAATCCATTGCATGATGTAAAGTAACCTTAATATCTCTGTTTTCTGCCAATTGCAGCAGATATTTAGCACAATTATCTCCGCAATTTGATATATTAAAAATCTTGTTAGGCATATTCTTTATCAATAGTAATGTTTTAACTCCAGCTGATAATTCCGTAGAAGGAAACGAACCAAACACATCATTTCTTATCAGATCCGGCGCAATTACTTCCGATGAATCAATATCCTTTATAACCTCACGAGCAAAGTCATCCATTACCCAATTCTTATCATACTGATTCTCATAAAACATCTCTGTATTATATATTTCGTCCTTTAGATTCCCAAAATAAATCCGTAACATAGATTACACTCCTTTTGATTTGTCCCCTTGTTTACCAAACTCTATAATTATCCATCACGTTTTTAAATCTATTTTTTCTTCTTCCCAATCGGCTCAACCTTGAGCTTCTCATATTTCTCAATCCTTTTACGAGTACTATCATGGAACAGAACCTCTTCCTGCTTCTCACAGTTCTCGAAGTCAAAACCGAGTATATCCTTTATAATCTCAAGCCCCTCCGCAAGGGTTCTGTCTTCAATGATATATCTGTTATACCTAACACCACCTTGCATAAAGGAATAACCATAGCAATTCATACCAGACTTCTTAAACTCCTGATAATAGTATAAAAACTCACCGAACAGGTTTAGTACTTTTGCATCCTTTGTCGGTATATCTCCCATATCTGATTCAAATGTAAATATGGCCTTAGGGATCCACATTTTCTCCCAAACGCCTACACATTCGAATTTCCTTCTGACCGCCAAACTATACAAAAGATCCAGTATCTGGCCGTAGTTATCCAGGCCTTTATATTCATAATCATCAATCTCTTTAATATCGATGTTTGGAAGCTCATCTTCAAAATATATTTGTTCAGCAACCTTCTCAATTCTCATTTTAAAAGTTCTTCATTCAGAAGGAATTGCTCTAATCCTACATAAGTGATCCCATTTTCATCCTGCCACGGTTTAAGGTAGTCTCGAACTACAACTATCTTGCTGAAAGAGTCAGGTATTCTTTTCAGTGATTCTATCTCCTGCTCCTTTTTGTCCTGATCGGCAATGGATAGAGCGGATTGAATATAAAACCGCTTGCCTCCTTTATTTACAACGAAATCCACTTCCAGCTGCTTTCGTATCTTCTTACCGTCCACATCCTTAGTATTGTATTCCACCACACCAACATCAACATTCATACCTCTACGGACAAGATCATTGTACAATATATTTTCCATGATATGTGTCTCTTCCAGCTGCCTAAACCCAAGCCTTGCATTGCGAAGTCCCAGGTCGGTGTAATAATACTTGGCAGGAGTTCCGATATACTTTTTTCCCTTTACATCATAACGTACGACTTTCTCTATAAGGAATGATTCCACAAAATAACCGATATATTTTTCGATTGTTTCCGAGCCAATTCTGATCTGCCGCTCGCTTTTAAAAGTATTTGACAGCTTACTTGGATTTGTAAGCGATCCAATCCCAGATGCAAGGACATCTAGTAATATATCCAGCACTTCGGTATCATTCTTTATCTCATGACGTTCAAGTACATCTTTTATATAAGTCCGGTCGAAGAGATCTTTTAAATACCTGCTTTTATCCTCATGAGATTCAAGAGAAGTGGCATACGGCATTCCACCATAGGTATAATAATCCTGCCATGCCCCCCTTTTATCCCCTTCATATTCGCTATAAAACTCTGCGAATGACAACGGGTATACACGAATTTCATCGCCTCTGTCTCTGAACTGAGTCAATATATCCGAGGACAACATTTTAGAATTACTGCCGGTAACATAAACATCGGCATTATCCATATGCATAAATCCAAGGATTACATCAATAAATGTTATCTTGGCATCCTCATTATCCACGTATTGATTCTGGATTTCGGATACAAACTGTATCTCATCGATAAAAATATAGTATTTCTTTTTAGGATCGACCATATGGCCTCGCACGTATTTATCCAATTCTAATGGATTACGATATTTAGCATTTTCCAGTATATCCAGTGCCAAGGAAACAATCTGGTCATCCTTTACACCTTCTCCCAATAGCCATTCACGATACAGTTGAAACAGCAGTACCGATTTACCGCTTCTACGGAGTCCCGTGATGATCTTTATACGTCCATTATCTTTTTTTGAGATTATCTCTTGTAAATACTGTTCTCTCGGATACATTGTGATACCTCACGATTTATTTGCGGATATCCGCATTTTTTTCATATATAATATAGCATTCCTTATAATTCTACGTCAATGTGATTCATGATTTTTTTGCGGATATCCGCATTTTTTTTACAAGGTTTTCGTATGAATAGACTCTATAATCTATCATATTCATATCAATTCTAATTCTTCTAACATATGTATGCTCCTTATTTCGCAATTATCAATCAGTTCTCCTTATAGCGGCCTATTGTATTCCTCCAAAATCTTCTCAATAAAATAATCGTACCTTAGGAAAAATCCGTCCTTCATATGAGGCAGTTTGATATAGATATGTTCCTTTCTCCTTGAAAACAGCAGATTAGCCTCACCGGGCTCATACAGATATCTGACTTCTTGCAGATCTCTTTCTTTGAGATTGGTCACTATCTGAACAAATTCATCCTTTCTGGGTCCGGCATATCCCAGTCCGATTAAATCAACTTCTTTTCCGTCCAATTCAAACCGAAATGCATCTTCAACGCCACAGTCATATTCAACGTAAAATGCAAATTGATGATCCAACAGCCTTTTGCGCTTCTTGCTGCTGCATTCTCTGAAATAATTCCATTTTTCTACAACAGCAGCTTTATTATCCTCATTCAACATTTCCGCTCATCGCCCCCAAAGTTTCTTCAATCATTGTAGTCATTTTTAACTTGTGCTCCAAGCGCTATAGGCATTACTATACTCAAACCAATCATGAGTCCTATAAATATAGGAGCATAGAGTTTTCGCCTACTGGTCTCAATACGCAGTCCTTCAAAATATATTCTAAATGACTCCCTGAAGCCTATACCTATCCTTCCGTGTATAATATAATTCTTTATATAATGCACCATAAGCCCAAGGTTTAAGATAACCATTGCTGATATTATAAATATATCCTCCGGATCCTCAGTCCCTGCCATTATCGCTTTAATATTTAGACCCATACAACCTATCCATATTAACGCAGAAATTCCATACATAATAGCCGCTGTTCTATTACTGACAGCTTTAGCAATTGATGTACTCATTGACATACCTACTCACCTCCCTCAAGCTTCTTTGCCTTAGCATATTTGCATGCACATTCAAGAGTCATTCCGGTGTAAAAGAGTGCCAGAGCTCCAGAAAAATATGGACTGAAAGTATTTACATGAGCATATTCATTCAGCGAATAAAGATTCATTGCCGTAATAAATATCCATATTGCTGCTGTAATTGCGTTTAATATCATTGATAACTTAGGATTATCATCCTTAAAAATTGCCTGAAGCTTTGATTCTTTCTTATTTGTATTCTCCATTTTTATATCCCCATCTTTCGTTTTTTCTGCGATTGTTTTGCTTTTTTTATTTGATGATTGGATAATACTATAACCAGGAATACTATGTGACAAATCTGTCGCGAACGGTTATAAAGATGCTGTGAATGGAAAACCGCCATGAATTTGTTTTCATAGCGGTTAAAATCTACTGATTGACTTAATCATAGTATCCATTATCCCGTTTGAATCACTGTCCAAATAATTCAGTAGCCTTTTTCATTCTGTCAGCAATTTTAACTCCAAACGGACATCTGGATTCACACTGCTTGCACCCAATACATTTTGAAGCTGTATTACCAAGCAACATATAATGAGATTTTACTGATTCCGGCACCTCTGATTGCATCGTAGCCAGATCATAATATTTATTAATCATAGCGATATCAAGATTGGCAACGCATGGTTTACAATGACCACAATATGTACACTCACCTCTATAGGAATGCAATGGTGCACCACTTAGTACCGATGCATAATCTTTTTTCTCATCAGTTGCGTTTTCATAAGATATAGCCTCATCAACCTGCTCTTTTGTATCATATCCGCAGAGAATAGATGATACACCCGGACGCGTTAATGCATAATGAATACACTGTATAGGAGTAAGTGCCACACCAAACGGCGATCTCTTTTCATCCAAAAGTCGACCTCCGGCAAAGCCTTTCATAACTGTGATTCCCACATTATATTCTTCGCAAAGCTTATATAAATCAGCTCTCTCTGTATTGATTCCTGCCAGTTCACTATCATAACAGTATCCTTCTTCCAATAATTTGCCCAAATCCTGACCGGAAGGAAGCATATCAAAAGCAGGATTAACACTAAACAGAAGCATTTCTATAAGGCCTGATTTTACAGCCAGCGCTGATGTCTTTGGATCATGAGAACTCATTCCAATATGACGAATTACTCCTTTTTCCTTCATCGCCATAACATACTGCAGGAAATCTGAATTCTGAAGATATTCCCAGTCTTCCACGGTGTCCACAAAATGAATCATTCCAATATCTATATAATCAGTCTGAAGTCTGCTAAGAAGATCTTCAAATGCAGGCTTCACATACTTCATATCTCTGGTTCGAACATACTGGTCATTTTGCCATGTGGAGCCAAAATGTCCCTGCACATACCACTTCTCTCTATTACCGGTCATTGCCTTTCCAATGATATCTCTTGACTTGGGATCAGGCATCCAACAATCAATAATATTGATACCTTTTTGACCGGCATATTTCATTAATTCAATAGATTCTTCTTCCGGATGACGCTCCAGCCACTCTCCTCCAAATCCAATTTCACTTACCTTTAATCCTGTTTTTCCAAGAACTCTATAATTCATACTTACGTCTCCTCATTCCATATAGGATACTTATTCTTATCTTCATCAGTGATTGGAAGAGCTATTTCCAGTCCTTTATTTCGTTGATCTGCATCTAATGGATGTCCTGCTATTGAAAATACACAGTCCGGTGCAATAAAAACAATTTCTTGCAAATTCAGTTGGATTTAAAGCTATCATTTTCAGTCTCCTAAATTATTTATTCTTTGTATTTCTCCAACAACTCATCTCTATCTGATATGGATAAGGATCATTCTCAGGTGAGAATGTGATTTTAATATATCAGGATAAACCAAGTCTTCCGGCGTATCACCTTGTCTGACTCGCTTGAAACGAACACACTTTTCCGGTGTAAAGCCGGACAAATCGTGACAATTACATATATAATTTTCCATCGAAAAATCGTTCCTGAAATGATATTTGCTTCAAGATCTCTTCTTCTGTGATTTCATATCCATCAGGAACAACAATCCATTTATCTTCATTATCGTTCAGCCTATGATAAACAGCAATAACACGTCCGGAATACTCTTCAACGGGTTCGTCAATTCCCAGCAAATAAATATCCTGTTCAGCTCCATCTCCTGCAAAAATCCCCTCAATGTATCCATAATTAACAGGGTACACGATATGTGGTAATCTAGGATGTGTGCCTCCCAGCGGGCGATCAATCTTGCAGTTTACAAGTCTGCCTATTATATCCGAATAATCCGGTTCCGTGCATTCTTTACGTATTACAGCCTCTATAAAGTAATGCTTTTGATTCTTCCATCTACCTTCAGAAAAGCAGTCATCTATATGCCTTACTTTAACAATTTCGAAATCGGCAAAAAGGCTCTCTATATCAGCTCTGTCCACAAAGAAATGTGGAACTCCCTGTTCGGGTCCGTCTGTTTTTATCACGGTGTTTTCATCAACTTTAGGAAGCCCCGACTCCGCATATGTCCATGTTTCTTTAGAGCATAACGTCATAAACACCTCTCCGCCAGGTTTAAGAACACGCTTTATTTCACGCATGATCTTATGCATTCCGGCTGTATCGGCATGACCTGCGGAGTGCATCGCAAAAATACAATCAAATGCATTATCGGCAAAGGGCATATTCTCCATGTCGCCCCTTCGGCAAGCTATGTCAACTTCCTGCTTTTTCATATAATCCTTCAGGAAATCAAGCGCATCGTTTGATATATCCATTGCTGTAACTTTGAAGCCATACTTTGCAAATAACACAGAATGTCTGCCGAGACCGCAGCCAAGATCCAGAATACTCTTACGACCTTCTCTTCTCCATTTTTCAGCATAGTACCAGCTCTCTTCGCACGGCTGAAGCCATATGGATTTATTTTCTATATTCTTCCAATCAAAAGGTATATAATCTTTCATCTATCTCTCCGTTTTTATACTATCGTATATCCTTCAGCAGCCAGAACCTTCAACGCCTTTACATAGTTTTCTTCCTTCACAAGAATATAGTCCGTATTATAAGTCGATACGGCAAATATTCCGATCTTGTTTTCCGCAAGAATACCTGACAGTTTAGAAAGTATTCCGATCAACGAAAAATCAAGTACTCCCTGGATACGAAAGCCTTTCCAGCCATCATCTCGTTCTATTGTATTTTCCGGAGTATCTTCTGTTCTGCATACCAGAGAAACTTCTTCATCCGTTTTCCCTATAAAATAAAATTCTGCTGAAGTATCGATACTCATAATGTCCGTGACTTTACATACAGTAAGATTATACTCTAATTTCTTAAGTTCCATAATTTGCAGCTCCTGTTAGTCTATTACTATCTATATCTTTAATAATCATTTTTCTATATAAACATCTCCATATCTATACATTTCCAGTTTCCAATCGGCAGTTCGCAGTCCCTTATATTGTATTCCTTGAAGCCCACCGCTTCGTAACAGTGCTTTGCTTTTTCATTATTCTCAAATACTCCAAGGTCGATCCTGTTTACACTTAAGTTTTCTTTTACATACTCTACTCCCAGAAGGAGCATCTCTTTTCCATAGCCTTTTCCACGAAGCTTTGGATCAACTATTACAAATCCGAATCTTACACTGCTGTCATCATCTTCTCTTGGATATCTTATAATAAAATGTCCTATAACATTTCCCTCTTCATCCTCTGCTGTGAGTGGGAAGAATCTGCCTGATTCAATCTGCGGCGCATAATTCTCTTCTATGTCATTTTCTTCCAAAGGATACTTATTAAACCTGTCAGCCGACCATTTATACAGTTCTTCCTCTGTTCTCAGCCATCTGGCAATTATTGGTGAATCTTCTTTCTTATAATTTCTTAGTATCATATTCATTTCCTCCTTGTAATCAAAAAACCACCTTTATATCTACCAACGGATCATTTCCTTCAGCCGCTTCCTTCACTAGCCTGCATAATTCATTTTCAGATAGTATCCCCTTATTAATAAGTGCGTCAGTCATTCCATTTTCGATCATATAATCAACGCCTACCATCTGCATGATATCTATGGCCTCAATCATTTTACGTCCACGCCTCTCGGTTATCGAATACTCGACGCGAAGGGGATATCCATCGAAGGATTTCTTTTCCACAAGACCAAATTCAATAAGTTCCTTCAGCTGTTCGAGAAGCATCTTCTGCGTGATGCCTTCTATCTCCCGTTCCAGTTCGGCAAGCCCCTTTGGACCATCCTTCATCTGATATAAGATTATTGTTTTCCATTTACCTTTTATAATGTCATGAACTATTTCAAGCGGACAGGTATAGTCATCCCTTATCTTCATAATTTGCCATCCTGTTTTCATCCTGTTTGATTAGTTAATTTCCTCTGAAATATAATTTTATCTCTGATGGACTGTTACGCTCTAAGATATTCGTCAGATTTAATTACATTTGCGAAGCCCTCAGCAAGTGATGCCATATAAACAGCATGTACCGTCTCAGCATCTATCCTTTTCCCATCATGTTTAAGTGCCATAGTGGTACAAGCATCATCTATTAAAGTAACATTATATCCATAATCCTGACAAGCTCTAACTGTTGTATCTACACACATGTGGGACATCATTCCAACAACTACTATGTCTGTTATCTCATTCTCCTGCAAATACTTGCGAAGCTCAGTTCCGAGAAATGAACTCGGGTATTCCTTATGAATTATCTTCTCTCCTTCTATCGGTTTCACAAGTCTATGAATCCCCGATAAAACCTTAAAGTTATGCTGGACATGAATTACAGCTTTCCCCTCTGCTCTGAACTTCTCCAAAACCCGCGCAGCATTCTTGGCTGCACACCTTGGATTATGCAGAAGCATAGGGCCTGGTGTGAAATAAATATCCTGGATATCAATCAGTAGTAACGCTTCCTTTATTCGCTCATTATTATTCTCAGTAATAATCCTTTTTTTCACCTTGATTCTCCTCCTGTAAATGACTTACAAATTCTTCTTCTGTTTTTTATACCGAAAGAATATCGCAGTTTCCAGGAATTGAACATTACCCACTTTTTTGTGGGTATAATAAACCCGGCCCAAACGGCCGAGTCAAGCATATTTAAAAATCTATCATAATGAAAGTCCAAAATCAAAGATTAAATATACTTATTTCTGAATATCGAAGATCTGATACAACTGATATTCACTATTTTCCCATGCTTCTGCGGAATCATCACACAAGAAACATATTTCGATAGTATAAACATTCCAGTTAGATTAAATGAAAGAACATTCTCCCAATCAGAAGTTTCTATTTCGTAAAATGCTACTGTATTCAATTTTACAAATCCTTGACTTAAGTGCTCTGCTCTGATAGTATTACCAAAGTAAAAAAAATATGTAAATGTTGCCACCGGGTAACAGAATGCTTTTGCATTCGCACGACTGTACGCGTTAGGTCTTAGAAGCTGCAGTTATGCGGATGTTTTTTACTTTTATGAACATTTTACGGAGATTACCGGGATGAATATATTAGAGTCTATCAAGCGATTAAAATGGTACGAAAAACTCATATGGGCTGTATGTGTCATAGCAATTCTAATCTCATATTTTTATTTTACCGAGCAAAATACATACACTCTCATAGCATCATTGATCGGAGTCACCGCATTAATTTTTGTAGCAAAGGGAGACGTGTTGGGGCAAGTATTAACCGTTATCTTCTCAATCTTCTATGGTATCGTCTCATATAAATTCAGATACTATGGTGAAATGATAACCTACCTTGGAATGACTGCTCCTATAGCAGCAGGTGCGGTAGTCACATGGATTCGAAATCCATATAAAAATGGAGAAGTACGAGTTAGACATACTTCCCCAAAACTATGGACTATTCTTTCTTCCCTTGCAATTATTGTTACAGCTATATTTTATTTCATATTGAAGAGACTAAACACGCCAAATATAGTCCCTTCAACAGTATCAATCACAACCAGCTTCATGGCCTCATCACTCACTTTGATGAGAAGTTCTTACTATGCTCTTTTTTACGCAGTTAATGACATAATTCTTATCATTCTGTGGTCACTTGCTTCTATGGAACATATATTCTACTTTCCAATGGTCATATGCTTTATATGCTTCCTGATAAATGATCTATATGGATTTATAAACTGGCAGAAAATGAAGCACAACCAGAAGTAAAAAACCCCATCTCATTCCGTATCACACTTCTCCTTTATTAAATATCTCTAATAATTCTTGTAATTCCATATTATTTTCCTCAACACTGATATCTTCTGATATAACACACTATTGATCAAACAGCATTCCCCATTGAATAGGCTTCATCCAAAGCCATGCGTCCTCCTTATTCCATACTTAGCGTGATAGTAACATCACCATTACTAAGCAGATTCGTTAGTTCTTTCTCAGTCAGGTTTATTTTCCCTATTCTCGTATATGCCCATGAATTAGATCCGTAAAAAACCACAAGCTGATTTCCTGAATAAAGAACAATATCTCCTACTGACGTAGTCGTCTGTTTATCATCTCGTGTGATACTCTTTCCGATAGGTCCTACCTGTTCAAATCCTCCGTACATGGACATTGGTATCATAAGCCCATCTGCTGCGAGTTCCTCCAGCTCTTTCACAGATGCATTGTTTTCCCATGTAACATCTACTTTTGTATCATTTATCGTCATCACCATGATAATCTCATTCTCCTGCTCTGTGACGCTTTCATATTCTGTAATTGTTTCCGGCTTCTCTGTCTTCTGATCAATAGTCTTTTCCTCAGATGTATCCTCTGCAGATGTATCCTCTGCATCTGCATCAACCGTGTTCACATGGGGTGCCTGTTCCGCTTCCTTCACGGTCGTTCCACAGCCTGATAGCACTGTGAAGGACAGTAATACTAAGACTATCAAAGGAATCATTCTTTTCATTTCAAATACTCCATGTAAAACTCTGCCATTTTATCAAACGGGATTGCATCCTTTCCACCTCCGTCATACAGATCGGTATGCACTGCATCAGGAATGATCATAAGCTCCTTATTTTCTGTATACTTGCTGTCCTTTATCATCGCAGCATATGCGTCCTTTGAGAAATAACAGGAATGTGCTTTTTCCCCATGAATGAGAAGGACCGCACTCCTGATTTCATTGCTGTACTTAAGAATTGGCTGATTAACAAAAGATTCGCATCCAATCACATTCCAACCACCATTGGAGTTAAGTGATCTTGCATGATATCCACGATCTGTCTTATAGTAATCATGATAATCTACAACAAAGAAAGGCGCATCTTCAGGAAGTGGATCTACAACACCGCCGCCAAGCTTGTACTCGCCATTTCTCAGGTCTTCCAAGCGCTGTGCACACTGTGCCTTCTTCGCCTCGAAGCGAGCTTCTTCAGAATCCGCGGAGTCAAAATATCCATTTGCATTCACCCTTGTCATATCGTACATGGTTGAAGCCACCGTTGCTTTTACTCTTGTATCAAGAGCAGCCGTGTTTATTGCCATACCACCCCAGCCACAAATGCCAAGGATTCCGATTCTGTCAGGATCAACTTTCTCATTCAATGAAAGAAAATCTACGGCCGCCATAAAATCTTCTGTATTGATATCCGGTGATGCCATATATCTTACATTTCCACCACTCTCTCCGGTGAAAGAAGGATCAAATGCTATTGTAAGAAACCCTCTCTCTGCCATGGTCTGTGCATATAATCCACTACATTGTTCCTTTACTGCACCGAATGGACCGCAGACCGCGATTGCAGGAAGTTTTCCTTCTGCATTCTTCGGAACATACATATCCGCCGCAAGAGTGATTCCGTATCTGTTCACAAAAGTCACCTTGCTATGCTCTACCTTATCGCTCTTTTTAAAAGTCTTATCCCATTCCTGCACCAGTTTCAACTCTTCTTTTTTGATCATTGCTTTGTCCTCCATAAATTTTTTTACTTTATTGCTTCCTTTTCTGCCCATCGGATCAGATAATCCATTCGATCCACTTTTCTCTGGCTTTCATGCATCTCATCCATCAGGGTACACCGACATCTTTTCAGATATCCGATCAACTCCGACTTCTGCCCTGATTCCAAAAACTGCTTCGCCATTTCTTTATACTCATCGTCAACTCCTATGTCTGACAGGCAGTCAATCATCATTTTTAATTCCATAATTAATTCTCCGCGTAAGCACGTTATTTATTTCTTATGAAATCAGTATAAGTGATTGACATGAACTACGCTAATGAATAAAATGAATATCGTGATATGCCATAATGGAATATCATATAACAATGAGTAATACCCTGTAAATGGAGAATAATCATGGAGATAAAGAACCTTCGCTACTTTTTAGCAGTAGCCAGAGAAGAAAATATGTCCCATGCTGCAGAAATCATGCATGTGACACAGCCAACACTATCCAAAGCACTAAAAGCTCTGGAAGATGAACTGGGAAAGAAGCTTTTCATACGACACAGCTTCTCCATCAAACTCACTGATGAAGGAATGCTTCTTCGCGACCGCGCTGAGGATCTTGTTGCAATGGCAGATAAAATCGAACAGGAATTTATTTCTCTCGATGACATCACCGGGGGCGATATCTATTTTGGTCTGGCAGAATCCTATCAGATCAGTCTGCTTGCCCGTGAGATTAAAAAATTAAAGGATCGATATCCGAACTTTACCTATCATGTAACCAGCGGCGATACAGAACAGGTTACGGAAAAGCTCGACAAAGGTCTTCTGGATTTTGGAGTAATATGTGAGACACCAAACACGGACAAATACGAATATCTTGTCTTCCCTGACTCCGATCTCTGGGGTGCAGTCATGTTAAAATCCCATCCATTGGCAAAGAAAAAGAGCATTAAAGCAACTGACCTTATTGGGCAGCCTCTTTACTGCTCTGAACAAAGCTGGAATATTGAAATACCAGAATGGGCTGGAGAACACTATCCCAAACTCCATCTGGAAGGCTCTTTCCGGCTTTCTTATAATGCCTCTATGTTTGCAAAAGAAGGTCTCGGCATTCTCCTTACTTTTGAACATCTCATCAACTGTTCCGAAGAAAACGATCTTGCATTCAGGCCCTTGTCTCCAAAGCAGGAAACAAAACTATATCTAATTTGGAATAAGTACCAGACCTTTACACCCATCGCAGAGAAATTTTTAAAGCAGGTGAAGAATTCATTTTAGAAAAATCCGGCAAGACCTATTACCATAAGTGTTGTAAGAAGCAGACTTAGAATTCTCATTTTTTCTTCACTATCATTTTCTCCGTCAAAAACCGCCTAATCCTCTGTGTCCGTATACCTTTAGTCCTTTCAATGATCGTTCAAGATCAGAAAACGAATGTACACCCGTGATCATATGCATTCCGAATTGCTTCTATACTGTATTTTTCTTCCGGTATCCTTCCGTATCCATGGGAAAATGCCATGCAACCCATTCCCACTTCCGATACCTCGATATCCCTTAACATTCTCGTCTTCACTGATCTTCACCTCAACTCTTTTCAAAATCAGGTTTCCAGCCTGCGAATTGTTTAAGCTGCTCATCTGTCCTGTGATAATATCTCTCATTTTTATCGAGCTCCGCGATCTTATCCATCTCTTCGTCCGTAAGCTTAAAATCAAGAATGTTGAGATTATCTTTGATGTGGTCCACGTTCTTGCTGCCTGGGATTACGACAAACTCCATCTGTGTATGCCAGCGAAGAATTATCTGTGCAGCGCTCTTCCCGTACTTCTTTCCAAGCTCAGCAAATACTGGTTCATTTATAAGACTCTTATCGCCATGACCTAACGGATACCAGCTCATAAGCTTGATGTCATATTTATCGAGAATTTTTCTCAGTTCCCTCTGGGTAAAATAAGGATGAGCCTCTACCTGGATAAACTGTGGAGCAATCTCCCATTTCGTTTCCAGTTCCTCGATATACTTTCCTTCAAAATTGGAAATACCGATGCTCTTTGCTTTGCCTTCCCTATAAGCCTTCTCAAGCTGTCTGTAGCCTGCGAGCCAATTGCCGGCCGGCTGGTGGATATAAAGCAGGTCTACGTAGTCTACTCCCAGGCGTTCCAAGGTCTCATCCACAGCATTTGGATTCTCATATTCGCTGGGCCAGAGCTTTGTGGACAGAAAGATTTCTTCCCTCTTTACTCCGCTGTCCTTCATACCTCTTCCTACTGCCCGCTCATTTACATATGCATTGGCAGTATCAATGAGACGATATCCCATCCTAAGTGCTTCTCTTACACTGTTTTCCGCATCGGCAGGCGAAAGCATAAATGTTCCGATCCCGACTACAGGACATTCCAGTTTGTTATTAAGTGTTACATATTCCATTGCTTAATCCTCCATTCCGTTTGTTTATTCATTCCCTCTGTTCAGACGGATCCTGCATCCTGATCACTTTGGCAGGTACGCCCTGTTCCATCAGATCAAAAATATATCCCTTTTCGTAATCCATCTCTGTCACCATCCTTTTTTAGATCAAACCGTTAGCTGCAAACCAATTTTTTACCGCATTCTTGGAATCTGCTGCTTTAGAACCAGTGATCGCAAGTCCGTTCTTTACTGTTGCTCCTTTGGCAGACTTTTTAATATCACTCTCACTGGATCCCATTCCGCTTCCTTCATTGGTGCAAAGTGGAAGGATGGTCTTTCCGGTGAAATCATATCTTTCCAGGAAAGTTGCGACTGCCATCGGGAAAGTCCCCCAGTAGTTCGGGTAACCAAGAACGATTGTGTCATACTCATCGATACTGTCCAAGTATCCGGTAAGCTCGGGTCTTGCATTATTCTGCTTATCTTTCTTCGCTTCATCGATACAGGTCATGTACACCGGTGAATAAGGATCCTTCATCTCGATCTTATATGTATCCGCATCGACCAGCTCCTTCATGATTCCTGCTACGATCTCGGTGTTCCCGATCTTTACGTATCTCATTGCTCCGCCAAAATAGTTCTCATCTGCTCTTGAAAAGAATGCTATCAGTGTTTTAGCCATCGTGTTATCCTCCGTTATAAAACTCGTGAACTGTATTTATTCGCTTCGTTGATAAAATTATCACACAGAACACTTGAAATATCCAATTCAAATATCCTATAATTGATTTAAATTTTAAATAACTGATTCAGGAGGATTTTTCGATGACCACCAAACAGATCGATTACTGTATTGAACTGGCACGGACTCTTAACTTCAGCCGCGCCGCAGAGAACTCATTTGTAAGCCAGCCCACCTTTTCCTATCAGGTAAAACTGCTGGAAGATGAGATTGGATTTAAGATATTTGAAAGAAACGGCAAAGGCGCCGCACTCACTCCTGCCGGTCAGCAGTTCGTAACGTATCTTTCCGGTATGCGTGAGGATATGAAGAGAGCGATAGAACAGGGGCAAAATTTCAGTGCCAGGTATACTGACAACATAACAGTTTCCATGATGGTCAGACAGGCCATATATTTCCTGCCTGAGGCGATCCGTAATCTAGAAAAGGAGCAACCCGGTGTCCAGGTTACTCCTCTGTTTCAGTACGATAACGGTGTGGAAAGCTTTCTAAAGGATGAGTCAGATGTCCTCTTTGCACTCATAGAACAGACTAAACATATCCCGGGGATCAACGTCCACAAGCTCTTTGACTCCGGAATCTATCTTATTACTAATAAAAATGATCCCCTGGCAGAGAAAAACATCATCACAGATGAAGACATCTACGGACGCACTCTCATGGTTGGAGGTGGCTCTCCGAACGCTTTACGTAGTGTCCAGCAGAAGCTCATCGCCTCCGGTAAGATCGAATATTTTAACAGTCCCGATCACGACACTACTCTTGTGAATGTTGCATCCGGCAAAGGCATCTGCCTTGCTCCCGGATTCTTGAACGACCACAGCGGACAGTTTGCATGGATTCCTTATGACTGCAGGGAATGCTTTCACTGCGTTCTCTGCACTCACAAGACGGATAGCCGAGAGAGCCTTGCTGAATTTATACTAACACTTCAGAAGCTGTACAAAGATGCAGTGGCTTTCCCGCTTTAACTTCCAATATAACTTACTATTAGATTGTTTGCTTTTCTCATTTTTTTGTCCATTGTAAAAATAACACCCAAAATCGCTTGAAAACAGAAATCAAGCCGACATTTTGCAGACATTATGCGGACATTTTGCAGACATTTAAGAAATCTGCGTTTCAAATACTTCTCCTATATCACCATCAATGCATATACTTCTATCTGCAATTTTCTCTGGGCAGAATGATTCACCATAATTTAAGCAGGCATATACCGCTTTTTCATTTGCCAGCGTCATCTGCCAGAACGGATACTTTATTATTACGGGCGTATTAGCTCCTACTCCCAATTCAAGATAAAGAACATG
>OCTW011603144.1_pt1 | contig 16306 bp, 16 predicted proteins | sample 1539671 | NCBI WGS metagenome assembly OCTW01 (sample SAMN02144230, study PRJEB22623) | gut metagenome | biome: sheep rumen | host: Ovis aries | place: New Zealand
TCCGGCAGGCCGGCGAGCTGCCCCGCGCGGTGGAATGAGCTTTTTCCATTGCAATCGGGCCGGGCAATGTGTATAATCATGTCATACGGCAATAGGGAGATGAGACGGTTGAAGGTGCTGCTGGTGTCGGACGTGGAGTGCCCCGCGCTCTGGGATTACTACCGCCCGGAGCGGGTGGCGGGGATTGACCTGATCGTCTCCTGCGGCGACCTGAAGCGCGAGTATCTCGAGTTTCTGGTCACCATGTCCTCCCTGCCGGTGCTGTACGTTCCGGGCAACCATGACACCCGCTACCTGACCGCCCCGCCGGAGGGCTGCGACTGCATCGACGGCGACGTGTTCGTCTACAGGGGCGTCCGCTTCGCCGGTCTGGGCGGCTGCAAGCGCTACTCCGACGGCAAATATCAGTACACCGAAAAAGAGATGACCAAGCGCGTGCACAAGCTGCACCGCCGCATCCGCAAGCACGGCGGCGTGGACGTGTTCATCACTCATGCCGCCATGACCGGCTTCGGCGACGCGCAGGATCTGGCCCACCGCGGCTTCGACTGCTTTCAGGAGATCCTCGACCGCTGGCATCCCCTGTACATGTGCCACGGCCATGTCCACCAGAGCTACGGCTGGGACATCCCCCGCGTGGTGGACTACAACGGCATCCCCGTGATCAACGCCTTTGAACGCTACGTGCTGGACATCCCCGAGCGCTGAGGGCAAAGCTATATGCAAAAGGCCGCCTCCGGAACCAATGCTCCGGAGAAGCGGTCTTTTTGTGAGGGAATCCGTTCGGGAAATCAGTTGTTGTAATAGCCGCTCAGGTCGGGGGCTTCCTCCGTCGGCACGTCCAGCGAACCGGCGCGCACATAGCCGCGGACCGCCTGGCCGTTCACGGTGGTCTCCACGTAGTCCCACACGACGCCGTTCTGGTTGGTCACGGTAGTCAGGTAGGTCACCGTGCTGCCGGCGCCCAGGCGGGTGATGGTGGTGCCGCTCTGCAGCGGATCGTCGGTCAGGGAGCAGTTCTCCATCACGGACACCGGGGTCCGGGCGAAGGTCAGCTGGGTGTTCAGGCTGATCTTGTTCCGCAGGGCCGTGCCGTCCACATAGCCCACGCGCAGGCCGCCGTTGTTCACCTCATAGAACACCAGCAGCCAGCCGTTCTCCCAGCCGGCCGCCCAGACCGCGCCGTTGGTGCTGACGGAGGCCTTGCCGTTCGCGCCGCGCCAGGCCGCCGTGGAGGGCGCCGAGTACACGGGCAGGCTCTGGTTGCCGCTCGTCTTCACGTACTCAAAGCCGGTCAGGGACCAGTTGCCCGGGGGCTGGAAGTCGATCCAGCTCTTCAGCTTGGAGCCGGCAGGCCGGCGGTAGGGATGGCCGGCGGCGACCATCTCGTTGGTGACCTTCTTGATGGTCTCGTAGTTCTTCCACTCCAGGCGGGTGGTGAGACGGTAGGCCTCCTGATCACTGACCTTGGGGGTCTGCTGATACCAGGGCTGGCTGTTGAACCAGTTGTAGAACTTGCCGCCCACGTCGAAGGTGAAGCCATGGCGGGCGAAAATCTCATTGAACATGAAGCCCAGCGATTCCCGGTCCCACTGCCACAGTTCCTCCTCGGTGATCTCGCGCTTGTCACTGTCCAGGAAATACTGCTGATCGCCCAGCGCCGTCGCCGGCAGCAGCAGCGCCGCAATCAGCATCAGGCACAGCAGCTGGCACAGTTTCTTCATTTTGTTTCCTCCTTCATCCATTCTCACGGCTCGTGCCGAAGTCATTTTTATTATACCACTCCAAAGTTCTTTGTCAATCAGCCGCACGTCGGCGATGCCGATGTGATGCTTTCCCCAAAAACGGCCTTTTCGGAAGAATGGGGGTCCGGGGGAAGGGAAGTCTTTTCCTCCAGGAAAAGGGTGCCCTTCCCCCCAGAAACCACCCCATTCACAAAAGGACGGCCGCGGGGCCATCCTGTGATTGGGCTTATTTCGTTTTGGGCAGATCCTCGCCGCGGATGTACTTGCCCAGCGGCACGTACACGGCCATCGCGACGACCTCGGTGATGATCAGCTCGATGAGCATATACCAGCCGTTATAGAGCAGGGAGTAGATCCACGGGCTGGTCATCGTCATGTCCATGAAGCGGTCAGGCATCCACTCGCCCCAGATCCACACGCCGGAGAGCCAGTGGCACACGAAGCGGAACACGACCGTGACCAGAATGCCGAAGTACACGCCCTGCTGGCTGTTGCCGAAGGCCCCGGAGAAGCCCAGGCCGGTGTAGGCCAGAATGTAATCCAGCATGATGACGCCCAGCGCCATCACGAAGCCGGTCGCGTAGCCCACGTTGTCCAGCCCCAGCAGCAGCTGGATGCAGCCGTACACAAAGGCCGCCAGCACGCCGCGCTGCCAGCCCCAGCGGTGGCTCAGCAGCAGGATCGGCAGCATGCTCACCAGGGTGACGCCGCCGCCAAAGGGAAGATCGAACTTGATGAAGCTCAGCACGGTAGCCAGGGCGATGAAGATCGCGCTCTCGGCAAGGAAACGGGTGGTGGTTTTGCGCATGGACAGCTTCCTCCTCTTCCGGCGGCCGCCCCGTTCACCCTGCCCAATGAAAAACCCGCGGCATGCGCGGGCAGCGACACGCGCAATCCATGCGCGGCTGCCGCTTCCCTTCGGTAGGATGATCTACACAGGTTCCAAGGGTCGGGCCGAAGCCCTCTCAGCGGCAGTGCCGCACCCCCAGCGGTCGTCTTCAATTGTCACCGGTTGCCCGGCAGACCTATCATAGCGCAACTCCCCCGTCTTGTCAATGCCGCCCGCCAAATTCGGCCCGCAAGCCCCTTCCCAAACCGCGGCAAGAATGATAGAATAATAATGGAGGAAGATGGCCCGGGGGCCGGCCGCCTCCGCAGAAAGGATGGAACAGCGCTTATGTATCGCATCGGACTTGACATCGGCTCCACGACCATCAAATGCGTGGTGCTGGATGCGGACGGGCAGATTGTCTTTCAGACCTATGACCGGCATTATTCCCTGATCACGCAGAAGGCGCAGGAGATCATCACCCGGCTGGACACGGAGATTGTGAAGGGCGAGAAAGCCCTGCTGAACATCTCCGGCTCCGCGGGCATGGGTCTTGCGCTGGGGGCGGGGATTCCTTTTGTGCAGGAGGTTTACGCGACGAAGGTGGCGGCGGATCTCTACGCGCCCGGCACGGACTGCGTGATCGAGCTGGGCGGGGAGGACGCGAAGATCCTCTTCCTCAAGGGCACGCTGGAGGTCCGCATGAACGGCTCCTGCGCGGGCGGCACCGGCGCCTTCATCGACCAGATGGCGACCCTGCTGGGCGTGACGCCGGACGTCATGAACACGGAGGCCGCCCAGGCCGGCCGCACCTACACCATCGCCAGCCGCTGCGGCGTGTTTGCCAAGTCCGACGTGCAGCCCCTGCTGAATCAGGGCGCGAAGCGGGCCGACGTGTCCCGTTCCATCTTCCTGGCCGTGGTCAACCAGACCATCGCCGGCCTGGCCCAGGGGCGGCCGATCGAGGGGCAGGTGCTCTATCTCGGCGGGCCGCTGACCTTCCTGAGCGAGCTGCGCGCCTGCTTTGACGAGGTGCTGGGCCTGCGCGGCGTCTGTCCGGAGAACTCCCTGTACTATGTGGCCATCGGCGCGGCGCGGCAGCCCTCCGAGCCGATTCTGCTCCGGGACGCGCTGGCCGCCATCGACCTCTTCCACGGCACGGAGAGCTATGTCGCCCTGCCGCCGCTGTTCGCCTCCGAGGCGGAGCTGCGCGAGTTCCGTGAGCGGCACGCGCGCGACCGCGTGCGCCGCGCCGATCCGGACAGCTATCACGGGGAGGTCTATCTCGGCATCGACTCCGGCTCCACCACGATCAAGTCCGCCGTCATCACCCCCGCGGGCGAGCTGCTGATGACCCGCTACCAGTCCAACAGCGGCGACCCGGTGCCCCATGTGCGCGATTTCCTGTCCGACCTGCGGCGGGCGCACCCAGACTGGACGATCCGGGCCGGGGCGGTCACGGGCTACGGCGAGGAGCTGATCCGCAAGGCCTTCCACGTGGACTTCGGCATCGTGGAGACCATGGCGCACTTCGCCGCCACCCGCGCCTTCATGCCGGAGGTGGACTTCATCATCGACATCGGCGGCCAGGACATGAAGTGCTTCAAGATCGCCGGCGGCGTCATCGACAGCATCTTCCTGAACGAGGCCTGCTCCTCGGGCTGCGGCTCCTTCCTGCAGACCTTCGCCAGCGCCCTGGGCTATGAGATCGAGACCTTCGCCCGCCTGGGCCTGAGCGCCGCCCGGCCCGTCGACCTGGGTTCCCGCTGCACCGTGTTCATGAATTCCTCCGTCAAGCAGGCGCAGAAGGACGGCGCGGGCGTGCCGGACATCTCCGCCGGCCTCGCCATCTCCGTCGTGAAGAATGCCCTGTACAAGGTGATCCGCTGCTCCCGGCCGGAGGAGCTGGGGCGGCATGTGGTGGTGCAGGGCGGCACCTTCCTGAACGACTGCGTGCTGCGCGCCTTCGAGCAGGAGATGGGCATCCATGTGGTGCGGCCGGACATCGCGGGGCTGATGGGCGCTTACGGCGCGGCCCTGTGCGCGAAGGACTGGCGCGCCATGCACCCGGGGGAGAGCGCCATCCCCTCGCTGGAGGAGCTGGGCGCCTTCACCCACGAGGTCACCCAGACCCGCTGCGGCCTGTGCGAGAATCACTGCCTGCTGACGATCAACCGCTTCCCGGGCGGGGAGCGCTACATCACCGGCAACCGCTGCGAGCGGCCGGTGACCGGCGGCAAGCGGCAGGATGAGCTGAACCTGTACGCCTGGAAGCAGCGCCGGATCGAGCAGCTCTGCGCTGTGCATCCGGAGCAGGCCCCCCGCGGGACCATCGGCCTGCCCCTCGTGCTGAACATGTACGAGCTGCTGCCCTTCTGGCACACCTTCTTCAGCCATCTGGGCTTTGACGTGCGCGTATCGCCCTTCTCCACGCGCAGGCTGTACATCTCCGGCCAGCACACGATTCCCTCGGACACCGTGTGCTTCCCGGCCAAGCTGGCCCACGGCCATGTGGAGGCGCTGATCGGCCAGGGCGTCGGGACCATCTTCTACCCCTGCATGAGCTACAACCTGGACGAGGGCCTGGGCGACAACCATTACAACTGCCCCGTGGTGGCCTACTACCCGGAGGTCATCGCCGCCAACATGCCCGACGTGCGCAGGATCCGCTTCATCCACGGCTATGTGGGCCTGGATCACCGCCGCGCCCTGCCGGGCAAGCTGCTGGGCATCCTGCAGCCCTTCTTCGGGGACATCACCCTCCGCGAGATCCGCCAGGCCTGCGACAGCGCCTACGCCGCCTACGAAAAGTGGATGGCCGACACCCGCAGCGAGGCGGAGCGCATGGTCCGCGAGGCCCGGGCGGCGGGGAAGGAAATCATTGTGCTGTGCGGGCGGCCCTACCATGTGGATCCGGAGATCAACCACGGCATCGACCGGCTGATCACGGGCCTGGGCGCCTGCGTGGTCACCGAGGACGCCCTCTCCGCCCGCATGACCCGCCAGCCCCAGCACGTGCTGAACCAGTGGACCTACCACGCGCGGCTGTACGCGGCGGCGCACTGCATCGCGGAGCAGCCGGACATGCACCTGGTGCAGCTGGTCTCCTTCGGCTGCGGCGTGGACGCCATCACCTCCGACGAGGTGCGCGAGGTGCTGGAGGAAAGCGGCCGCATCTACACGCAGATCAAAATCGACGAGATCACCAACACGGGCGCGGTGCGCATCCGCCTGCGCTCACTGCTGGCCGCCATCGAGCAGAAGCAGGCGCTGAGAAAGGAGGCGCGGCATGGCTGACCACGCGGTATTCACCGAGCAGATGCGCAAGGACGGCTATCTGATCCTCGCGCCGAACATGATGGACTTTCACTTTGCCCTGCTGGCGCCGGTGTTCCGCCTGAACGGCTACAACCTGGAGGTGCTGACCAACGACGGGCCGAACGTGGTCGCGGAGGGCCTCAAGTACGTGCACAACGACACCTGCGTGCCCGCCCTGCTGGTCATCGGCCAGTTCCTGGACGCCCTGCACTCCGGCAGATACGACCTGCACAGGGTGGCGCTGATCATCACCCAGACCGGCGGCGGCTGCCGCGCCTCCAATTATATCTTCCTCCTTCGCAAGGCCCTGAAGAAGGCGGGGCTGGACTTCATTCCGGTCATCTCGCTGAACCTGAGCGGCCTGGAGCGGGGCGGCGGCTTCCATCTGTCGCTGCGGCTGGTGCGGCACATCTTCATCGGCGCGATCTACGGCGACATGATCATGTTCCTGTCCAACCAGACCCGCCCCTACGAGAACCACCGCGGCGACACGGACGCGCTGATCCGCCGCTGGCGGGAGAAGCTGGTCGATCTGTTCCGCGCCGACCGGGGCCTCAGCAAGAAGGAGGTCCGGCACTACCTGGAGAAGATCGCCGCCGACTTCGACGCCATCCCACGCACGCAGGCGAAGAAGACCCGCGTCGGCATCGTGGGCGAGATCTACGTGAAGTACAGCCCCCTGGGCAACAACCACCTGGAGGACTTCCTCCGCACGCAGGACTGCGAATACATGGTGCCCGGCGTCACCCATTTCCTCCAGTTCAAGATTGACAACCGCATCGAGGACATCCACCTCTACGGCGGCAGCGCGGTGAAGCTGAAGGCCTGCGAGACCTTCCTCCGCTTCGTCACCGGCTATGAGGAGATGATGCTCGAGGTGGTGAAGGCGCACCCGTCCTTCATCGCGCCCTCCTCCTACGCGCACACGAAGACGCTGGTGGACGGCGTCATCGGCCACGGCAGCAAGATGGGCGAGGGCTGGCTGCTGACCGCGGAGATGCTGGAGCTGGCCGAGAACGGCTTTGCCAACATCATCTGCGCCCAGCCCTTCGGCTGCCTGCCGAACCATATCGTCGGGAAAGGCATGATCCGCCGCGTGAGCGAGGTGCACCCCGGCATCAACATTGTCCCGATCGACTACGACCCCTCAGCCACCCGCGTCAATCAGGAGAACCGCATCCGCCTGATGCTCGCCGTGGCGCGGGATCAGATGTGAGATGGCTGGGGAAGGGGCGGCGGTTTCTGGGGGGGGAGAAGAGCGGTTTCTGGGGGAAGGAGAACCCCTTTCTCTGAGAGAAAGCGGTTCTCCTTCCCCCAGACCCCCATCCTCTCCGGAAAGAGCAGCGCGGGGCTGGCTTTTTTTCATTAGGTGTGCGACATCAGTCGGTGCACGCACAAAACAACGCCCTGCGGCAGCCTGACCTCCGTTGGGAAGCAAGCCTTGCGACCTGCGCCTTCCTCAGTCGTGATCCCGTGTCCAAAAGCGCTCGCAGGGGGTCTGGGGGGCCCACGCGCAAGGGCCCCCCCAGGACCTTTTGCCTACTTTTCGGTCACGAAAAGTAGGGCCCTGCCGAATCACGCAACAAGCCGTTCAACAAAAAGCCATGGGATACGCGCGGTGATTCCGGGCGAAAACTCAGCTGCACCCGGGGGCTCAGCTGCGCGGAAAATTTTTGCGAAGGTCTTGCAATTCGCGCAATGTCTGGTATAATTCTCAATTGGCACATCCTTGCGCTGCACATGGAAGGATGCAGCGCCATAGGTCCATGAGGAGGTGAAACGAATGAATAGGTACGAACTGACCTACATCATCGATCCCACGCTGGAGGAAGCTGCCCGCAAGGAACTGATTGCCAAGGTGGCCAATCTGATCACCAGCGGCGGCGGCGAAGTCGAGAAGATCGATGAGACATGGGGAAAGCGCCGCCTGGCCTACGTGATCAACTACAAGACCGAAGGCTGGTACGTGCTGGTGACCTTCCAGGCCCCCGCCGAGCTGCCCCGTGAGCTGGAGCGCAACCTGCGCATCAACGAGAGCGTCATCCGTTATCTGACGGTGAAGCTGGAAGAGAAGCACAGCAAGGTCAAGCCGCGCGCCGTGCGTCCTGCCCCTGTGGCGGAAGCGCCCGTGGCCGAGGCCCCTGCTGAGGAAGCCGCGCCCGTGGCCGAGGCCCCCGCTGAGGAAGAGGCTGCCCCTGTGGCCGAGGCGGAAGCTCCCGCTGTGGAGACCGCGCCCGACGCTGAATAAGCAGCGCAGCAAATTGCCGAGCATGAACACGAACATGGTTTTGAGGAACGAACAATGAATAAGATTATTTTGATCGGCAATCTGACCCGTGATCCCGAGACCCGCACTGTGTCGGGTTACAATGGCGATACGCCGGTGTGCTCCTTCACCATCGCGGTGAACAGCCGCCGTCAGAACCGCAATCAGCAGAGCGGCCAGAACGGCCAGGAAGAAGCGATGTTCATCCGCATCAATGTGTGGGGGAACCGCGCCGCCGTGGCCCAGCAGTACCTGCGCAAGGGCAACAAGGTCGCCGTCACCGGCGAACTGCAGCCGCCCCGCACCTATCAGGCGCAGAACGGGGAAACCCGCGTCTCGCTGGATGTGCGCGCGGACGACTTCGAATTCCTGACGCCCAGGAACGAGGGCCAGACCGGCGGCTACAGCGCCCCGGTGGAGCCCATTGCTGCGCCGACCGCCCAGAACAACGGCTTCGCCACCCAGGTGGGCGAGGACGAGCTGCCGTTCTGAAGCCGTCAAACGAAACAATCCCCGGCGCAACCCGCCGGATGAAGCTCTGATTCCGCGCGGATCGAATGCCGCGCGAAGAAAGGAGGCTGACCCATGTCTGAGGTCCGTGAAGAGAGAAGGCCGCGCCCGCGCGGGGGCCGTCGTCCCCGCCGCAAGGTGTGCAGCTTCTGCGTGGAGAAGATCCCGTATATCGACTACAAGGACGTGAATCACCTGCGCCGCTACATCAACGAGCGCGGCAAGATTCTCCCCTGCCGCATGACCGGCAACTGCGCCAAGCATCAGCGTCAGCTGAGCGAGGCCATCAAGCGCGCGCGTGCCATCGCGCTGCTGCCCTACACCGCCGAGTAAGTCTCCGCGGTATCCCATCCTTCCAAAAACCCTCCTGCCTTGCGCGGGAGGTTTTTTGACCCGATCGAGCCGCTGCGTTGAGGAGAGGAGAACGCGTCATGGAATACATTCACGGAAAAGATCAGCTTCTGCCGCGCGTGTCCTCCGTTGAAATCCGTCCGGATTATCATTTGCTGCTGACTTTCCGAAATGGTGAAAAGCGTCTGTTTGATGTTTCCGACCTGCTGAAATTGCCTGCGTACCGCACGATCAAAAACGTGTTTGCTGCCGCTCATGTCGAATATGGAACGGTTGTCTGGCCGGGAGATGTTGACATCAGCCCGGAGACATTGTATCTCAAGTCTGTCCCTGCGGATGTGATTTGCCAATAACCAGCCTGTCACCGACCGGGAAAACGCATACGAAACCCGCGGTATCCCATCCTTCCAAAACCCTCCTGCCTTGCGCGGGAGGTTTTTTGTGCGGTCAAGGGGCCGTGCAGGGCAAAAGAAAAAGCTGCCGCAGCTTCCCCGCTTCGGCGTCATCGGGTGAGAAGGGTGTCCAGCACGGTGGAAATGCAGGCTTTTTCGTGCGGCTTCAGGCTGCGGTATCGGATCATGAAGTGCAGCTCCTCCTGCGTTAAGTGGGCTTCCTCCACACGCTCAATCCTGCGGCGGACGTCCGTGTGGCCGACCACGAAGTCGATGGACGTGTTGAAATAATCCGCGATCCGCGCCAGCACCGCCAGATCCGGCTCGACGGAGTGATTCTCATACTGGTTGATGGACTGCTGACTGACCTCGACGGCCTCCGCCAGCCGCTGCTGACTGATGCCGTATTCCTTCCGATCTCCACAGTTCCCCCGCCTTCTCCACAGCTTATCCACAGAAATGTAACAATTATCAACAGCTTATTCACAGAAAAGTTGACATTCGTCACAAAATGGGCTATGATGACTTTGAATGGCGATTTCATCTGTGGAAAGGAGCTGAATTCCATGATTGGGAAAAGCCATGGCGCGCTCCGCCGGGGGCTGGCGCTGCTGTGCGCGCTGGTGCTGCTGCTGTCCTGGCCGCTGGGCGCCTCTGCCGACTCGCAGAAGGGCGTGGTGAACACCAGCAAGCTGGTTCTGCGCACCAGCGCGTCCAAATCCTCCAAGGCGCTGGCGACCCTGCCCCAGGGCGAAAACCTGACGATCCTCGGCACCCAGGGCGACTGGTATCACGTGCAGTACGGCAAGTTCAACGGCTACGTGATGAAGAAATATGTCAAGCTGTCCAGCGGCACCACCGCGACCAGCACGCAGACCGCCTCCGCCAGCACCTTCAAGCTGTCCTCCCAGACGCTGGCCGAGATGAAAAAGGTCGGCAAGCCCAACCCCTGCAAGCTGGGCGATGAGAACAGCGACGTGAAGAAGCTCCAGCAATGCCTGAAGCTGGCAGGCTATTACAATACCGCCGTCACCGGCTATTTCGGCACCGTCACCCAGCAGGCCGTGCGGAAGCTGCAAAAGGCCCTGGGGCTGAACCAGACCGGCGTGGCCGACAAGACCACGATCAACGGCCTGTTCGGCGCGAAGGTCTCCGCCTCGACGCAGACCTCCTCGATCCCCGCCGCCTCCAGCACCAAGTCCGCCGACACCCTCACGCAGCTGAAGGCCATCGGCAAGCCCGCCGCCTGCAAGCTGGGCGATCAGAACGCCAATGTGACGAAGCTGCAGAAATGCCTGAAGGTGCTCGGCCATTTCAGCGGCGAGGCGACCGGCTATTTCGGCACCGTCACGCAGCAGGCCGTGCGGGCCTTCCAGAAGAAGAGCGGCCTGCAGCAGACCGGCATCGCCGACACGGGCACCATCGCCGTGATGTTCGGGGCAAAGGCCAGCTCCGTCCGCCAGAGCAGCACCGAGCGCCTGAACTGGTTCAGCCACACCGGCACGATCCCCAAGGGCGCCGTATTCACCGTGAAGGACTGCTACACCGGCAAGACCTTCCGCTGCCGCCGCTGGAGCGGGGCCAACCACATGGACTCCGAGCCCCTCACCGCCGCGGACACCGCCGTCATGAAGTCCATCTACCGCTCCTGGGCCTGGACCCGGCGGCCCATCCTGGTCTACTACAACGGCCACATCTACGCCGCCTCCATGAACGGCATGCCCCACGGCACCACCACGATCGCGGACAACAACTTCGACGGCCACTTCTGCATCCACTTCTACGGCAGCAAGACCCACGGCACCAAGCACGTGGACGAGGAACACCAGCGCTGTGAAAGCATCGCGATGAACTACTCCTGGTAAGCCCCTGCCCCTTCCCCGGCGGGAGGGGTTTTTGATACGGCAGGCACTGCTGCGCAGGCCGTGAACAGTCCGCTTTCACACACATCGTGAAAGATACCCCCAGACCGGCCTTTTCGGAAGGATGGGGGTTTGGGGGAAGGAAAGCCCTTTTCGGCCACGAAAAGGGTTGCCTTCCCCCAGACGCCGATCAGGAAGCACGGCCGCGCCGCGCTTTGATTTCCGACCGGCCGCACCCTTGCGCGGCGGCGGGATTTGTGGTAAAATCAGGACAGAGAGACATCCGCGGGACGGTCGGATGCGCGTTTTCGGACAAAGAGAGGTGTTGCACATGGCAAAGACCGGCATGGTGATCACGATCGGCAGGCAGTACGGCAGCGGCGGGCATGTGGTCGGCAAGCTGCTGGCGGAAAAGCTGGAGATCCCCTATTACGACAAGAGCCTGCTCAGCGAGGCCTCCCGGGACAGCGGCATCAGCGAGGAGCTCTTCGAGAACCACGACGAGAAGCCGACCCGCTCCCTGCTGTACTCGCTGGTGACGGGCATTCAGTCCCGGCCCGATCCCGCCGGCATGTACCTCGACATGCCGCTGAATCACCGCATCTTCCTCGCCCAGTTCGACACCATCCGCCGCATCGCCAGCGAGGGCCCCTGCGTGCTCGTGGGCCGCTGCGCCGACTACGTGCTGCGCGACCGGCCGGACGTGATCAACGTGTTCATCCGCGCGGACATGGAGCACCGCGTCGCCCGGGCCATTGAGCGCGGCGACGATCCGCTCCACGCCGAGGACATCATCCGCCGCGAGGACAAGCGCCGCGCCAGCTATTACAACTACTACGCCACCGGCACCTGGGGCGATGTGAACAACTACGACCTGTGCATCGACTCCAGCAAGCTGGGCTACGAGGAGTGCGCCAACCTGCTGGTCAGCTATGTCGCCGTGCGAGAGCGGCTGCTGCGCGCGGCCTCCAGCCGGCTGGCGCCCAAGGGCCCCGCGGAGGAGGGCAAATGAGGCTTCGCCGGATCGCCGCGCTGGGACTCGCGCTGCTGATGCTGTTTTCCTGCGCCGCGGCCCTGGTCTGGCCGGAGCAGCCGACCGCGGGACAGCTGGCGCTGATGGCCTGGACAGAGCGCGCGAATGACGCCCTCCGGCAGCAGCAGGCCCCGCCGATCAACTCCGTGCTGGAGTGCTACCCCGGCTTTGCGGTGCTGGGCGTCACGGCGGAGGACAATGCCGACGCGACGGAGAACGTGGAGATCGAGATCATCCTGAGCGAGAGCGGCCCAATCCGCATCGACGTGCGGACCAACGATCTCGGCGCCTTCCCCGCCCTGGCCGCTGCCTGCGTCACCGCCTGCGAGCCCGCCAGCGACGCCGCCGCCGTCCGCCGCGCCGCCGATGAGTATGTCAGCCGTGCGCGGAAGAACCCGAACAACAGCTTCGGCGACGCCATCGACAGCTGGCAGGGCGACAGCCTGCGCATCTATTACACCTACAATGCGGAACAGTATGTGATCGGCTACGACGGGGACGGCCGCGCCGTCTACGACAGGTGGATCACGCTGACGCTGATTCCCCCGCGGGACGGCAGCGGCGGCGCGGTGGTCACCCCCCAGCCCACCCGCGAGCCGGACGAGTCCAACCCCTACGACGGCGACCCGGAATATGTCGGCTACAACCCAGAGGACGAGTTCACCCACCTGGAGGTCTTCGTCAGCCCGACGCCGGAGCCCTATATTGAGCCGTGAACAAAAGACAGCCTGCCGGATGCGTGATCATCATCCGCATCCACACAGGCTGTCTTTTTCGGTGCCTTTTTCAGAGGGCTTTATTTGCGTGTTCGGCTCACACATTGCCCAGCAGCATCCGGTCGTTGTCCAGGGCCGCGCCGCTGGACTGCTCGAACATCTGCAGCAGATCCTCCACACGCAGACGCAGCTTGGTCTCCTGCTCAATGTCCACAATGATGCGGCCGTCGTTCATCATGATCGTGCGGTTGCCGTACTGCAGGGCGTCCTTCATGTTGTGGGTGACCATCAATGTGGTCAGCTGCTGCTCCCGGACCAGCTGCCGGGTCAGCGAGAGCACCTTGGCCGCGGTCTTCGGATCCAGCGCGGCGGTGTGCTCATCCAGCAGCAGCAGGCGGGGGCGCTCCAGCGTGGCCATCAGCAGCGTCAGCGCCTGCCGCTGGCCGCCGGAGAGCAGGCCCACCTTCGCGGTCAGCCGATCCTCCAGGCCCAGATCCAGCATTTTCAGCAGGTCGCGGTACCGGCTGCGCTGGCTGTTCGTCACGCTCCAGCGCAGGGTTCGCTTCTTGCCGCGGCGGGCGGCGAGGGCGAGATTCTCCTCGATGGTCATGCCGGCGGCCGTGCCGGTCATCGGATCCTGGAACACCCGCCCGAGCAGCGGGGCGCGGCGGTGCTCCGACAGGCCGGAGACGTCCCTCCCGTCGATCAGGATCTGGCCGCTGTCCACCGGCCACACGCCGGCGATGGCGTTGAGCATGGTCGACTTGCCCGCGCCGTTGCCGCCGATGATCGTCACGAAATCGCCGTCCTGCAGCTTGAGGCTGACCCCGTTCAGGGCGTGCTTTTCGTTGATCGTGCCGGGATTGAAGGTCTTGTGGATGTCACGAATCTCCAGCATGTCTCACGCCCCCTTCCCGCTGTCGGCATTGCGCCGGGTCAGGCGGCGGAAGGAGTTCTTCTTCCGGTCGCGCAGGTAGGGCACGGCGAGGAACAGGGCCACGACCACGGCGGTCAGCAGCTTCATGTCGTCCGCCGGGAACTTCAGCCACAGCACGAACACGTAGACCAGGTAATAGATCACGCTGCCCAGCACAACGAACAGCAGCGTCAGCCACAGGTTCAGCCGCTTGCGCAGGAAGGCCTGCCCCAGCACCTCGCCGATGATGACCGCCGCCAGGCCGATGACGATGGCGCCGCGGCCCATGTTCACGTCCGCGAAGCCCTGGTACTGCGAGAGCATCGCGCCCGAGAGCGCCACCAGCCCGTCGCCCAGGGCCAGGCCGATCACCTTCATCGCGTTGGTGTTGATGCCCTGTGCCCGGGCCATCTGCTCATTGATGCCGGTAGCGCGCAGGGCGGAGCCGTGCTGCGTGCCCAGGTACCACCACAAAAGGGCAATGGCCGCCGCGCAGAATACGCCGGTGACGGCGATGGTCTGGCCGAGCACCTTCACATTGGACGTGATGTAGAAGGAGACCTTGTTGACGTTGACGGCCTGATTCGCGCGGCCCATGATGTTCAGGTTGATCGAATACAGGGAGATCTGCGTGAGAATGCCGGCAAGGATGTCCGGTATGCCCAGCACCGTGTGCAAAAAGCCGGTCACCGAGCCGGCGATCACACCGGTGAAGAACGCGGCAATCAGCGCCAGCGACGGATCGCAGCCGTTCAGCACCAGCATGATGCACACCGCGCCGCCCGCCGCGAACGAGCCGTCCACGGTCATGTCCGCGATGTTCAGCATGCGGAAGGTCATATAGACGCCCAGCGCCATCATGCCCCAGACCAGGCCCTGCGCGATGCCGCCGGGGGCCGCCCGGAGCAGGGCCGCCGGATTCAGCGAGGAAAAGTAGCCAAGTATCGCTTCCATCAATTGCCTCCAGATCCATTCTCACGCACAAACCCCGGCAATGGTTTTTCGCCTTGCCGGGGTTGTGCGGCTGCCGCTGCGGGTTTACTCGGCGGGCGCGTACGCCACATAGTCCTCCGGGACCGTGAAGCCGATGGCCTCGGCGTATTCCGGATTGTACTCCTTCACCGGCTGCGAGCAGTAGGCGATCGGGGTCGCGCCGACCTCGCTCTGGCCCTTCAGGATCTTGTAGGCCTGCTCACCCGCGAGGGTGCCGACCTCCGTGTAGCTGATGGACACCGTGGCCAGGCCGCCCGCGGCCATCATGTTCTCCTCGCCGCAGATCACGGGGATGCCCGCCGGCTGCAGGATGTTGCTGACGATGGTCATGTTGGAGGCGGCGGTGTTGTCGGTGGGGATGTAGATGGCGTCCACACCCTCGGCGGCGCCGGTCACCACGGCCTGAATGTCGTTGGAGTCGGCGAAGGTGTAATTGTTCACGGCCACATCCGGGGCGATCTCGGCCATCGCGGCCTTGAACGCCTCATACTGCACAACGGAGTTCGCCTCGGCGGAGCAGTAGACCACGTTGACCGCCTTCGCGCCGGGCACCAGCTCCATCACCATCTTCGCGTAGAGCATGCCGTCCACGCCGTCGGAAGCGCCGGTCACGTTGATGCCGGTACCCACGGTGATGTCCATCTCCGGGTCGGCCAGCGCGGTGGCATAGTCGGTGACGGAGGTGCCCACCAGCGGGATGTCGCCGGTGGCGGAGACGCAGGCCTGCAGCGCGGGGGTCGCGTTGGCCATGATCAGGTCATAACCGTTGTTCACAAAGCCGGTCGCGATGACCGAGCAGGTGGCGCTGTCGCCCTGCGCGTTCTGATAGTCGAACACCACGGTGTCGCCGTCGGCGGCGAGCAGCTCGGTCAGCTTGTCCATGAAGCCCTTCGTGGCGGCGTCCAGCGCGTCATGCTGCACCAGCTGCAGGATGCCGACGTGGAATTCCTCCGCCGCGGCCGCAGCCGTGGCACACAGGAGACAGAGTGCGAGCACCAGTGCGAGAAGCTTTTTCATGATGGGTTCCTCCTTCATTTCCTACTTGCGGCGGATTCCGCCGCAGCTACAAAAGGCAGTTTATCCCAGCTCGGCGGCGCTGTCAAGGCATTCAAAAAGAAGGAACAAAACGAAAACAAAAGCGCGGTTGCTGCTCAGTGCCTGGGGGAAGGAAACCCTTTTCCAGGTGGAAAAGGGCTTTCCTTCCCCCAGACCCCCATCTTTAGCCGGGTATCCATAAACCAGTAACAGCCCAAAAAAATTCAAAACGGCATCTGGGAACTGGGTTTGGTCAAAATGCAAACGGGCTGTGCGTCAGCGCGCTGTCATGGCGTCGCCGGCTCACAGCCCGTTTTGTCAGGGTCATTTCAGGGTTTTC
>OCTW013420355.1_pt1 | contig 16306 bp, 15 predicted proteins | sample 1539671 | NCBI WGS metagenome assembly OCTW01 (sample SAMN02144230, study PRJEB22623) | gut metagenome | biome: sheep rumen | host: Ovis aries | place: New Zealand
GCACCCTTGGTTTTAGTCTGGTAGCGGCGTGTTTTGACATAGTTTTCGCCATACATGTAACTCACCTCCTCGCGGGTCATGTCCAGTGCAAGATCGCTGAGGTTCACACTGTCGGTACGCATGTATGTGATAAAACCGTTCTCGTACAGTTGCTGGGCAATCTGCATGGTGCGGGCCACGCTGAATCCCAGTTTGCGGCTGGCTTCCTGTTGTAGAGTTGAGGTGGTGAACGGGGGGGCAGGGGTGCGTTTGGCCGGTTTTGTATCAATCGACTCCACCTTGAAGTTGCAGCACTTGAGCACATTCATGAAGGCTTCGGCATCGTCGGGTTTGTCGAAACGACGGTTCAGTTCGGCATGAACCTGCATTTTGCCTCCTTTGGTAAGGAATTGTGAAGTGACACGGAAGAAACTTTGGCTCACGAAATTCTTGATTTCCTCTTCGCGCTCAACAATCAGTCTTACGGCCACGCTCTGCACACGTCCGGCACTCAGCGCCGGTTTAATCTTCGACCACAAGATAGGGCTGATTTCATAGCCTACAATGCGGTCCAGTACGCGGCGGGCCTGCTGGGCATCCACCAGATTCATATCGATTGTCCGTGGATGGCTGATTGCATATAGAATGGCTTTTTGTGTAATCTCGTTGAAGACAATACGCTTGGTCGTGGAAGGATCCAGTTTCAAGGTCTCCTGCAAATGCCAGGCAATGGCTTCTCCCTCACGGTCCTCATCGGATGCCAGCCACACCGTTTCGGCCTCTTTCACAGCTCGCTTTAAATCCGATACCAATTTGTGCTTTTCCTCAGCTATTTGGTATTCTGGCTCGTACCCATGGTCTATATCAATACTCATCTCTTTTTTCGAGAGGTCACGGATGTGGCCGTTGCTCGACAGCACAATATAATCGGCTCCCAAAAACTTCTCAATGGTCTTCGATTTGGTTGGTGACTCGACAATAACTAAATTCTTCATCTCTCTGATTTCGTTTTATTGTTGATACAAAAACCTTACTATTTGTTCATTCCGTTATTATATATTATATATTGTCCGCCTCGGACAATTTTGCAAAGTAACACATTTTTTTTTACATACACAATTTATTTTTTCCCCAGATTCTATTTTTAATTATAAATGGATTATTGAAAGATGGTACTCGGCTTGGAATTTTTACCAAGCAAGCCCTCTTTTTACCAACCAGGCTTGAGCAGTCCGGTCGCCTAAGCGTGCCGCCTTTTTGTAGGCCGACTGCTGCTTGCGTTCCCCTTTCTTTTGCTTGCCATACAGTTCGGCAAGATACATGTATGTCTCAGGGTCGTCGGTGCTGATGTTGGTTGCGCGGATAAAGCTCTGTATTGCTTTGTCGTATTTCCCCCATTCCGTATAGGCTTTACCAATATACTTGTATGCAGATGCGTCGTTGGGTCTGATTGACAAGGCTCTGCGATGGTAAGCTATGGCTTGCTCGAAATGCCCTTGCTCGCAATAGACGGTTCCGATGCGGTTGATTGTGGGAGTGTGCAGACTGTCGTATACTAATATTTGGTTATAGCATTGCAATGCCTTTGGCAGGTCGCCACGCTGGCGGTAGGCCTGGGCCAGCGCAGTGTAAAGGCGGATATTGCGGGGAATGCGGCGCAGTCCCTCTTTGAGCAGGCGGATGGCCATATCTTGACTGTTGCGTAGGCAGTAGAGAGCTCCCAAGTTATAATAAGCATCAGCCATCGTGCTGTCCAGCTGTATTGCTTTCTTGAAATGACGCATGGCTTCAGCGTGGTTGCCTTTGCGGTATTGGACATATCCCATCACGTTTTCGCTCCGGGCCAGTTTGGGGTCCGCCTTCAAAGCTCGCCTGGCCCATGCAATGGCTGCAGTATGGTGGTCTTGCTCCGACTCGACGTAGGCCATCATTGCCATGGCCCAAGCCGATGCCGAGTCGCGCTCTACTGCGCGTGCCGCGCAGCGTGCCGCACTGTCAATGCGATGAAGTTGCAGCAGGCAGAAAGCTTCGTGGGCCAAGGCTTCGGCTGTGTTGCACTTGTCCAACAGTGAAATCGCATCGCTGAAATACTCTTTCTCTTCCAGCAATACGCCCAGCCGCTCTCTTGCCATCAGACAGGTGTCCCCGTCGGCTGATTCCAGGGCACGGCGGTAGTGTTGCTCTGCCAAATCGGCGAGTCCCAGGCTCTCCGCCCGCAATCCCTGGGCTGTTAGGGATCCGGTGGCGTCCGTTTGGCTTTGGCCTGTGGCTGGAGCCAGCAAGGCGGTCGTACAGACTACAACCATGACACCTCTTATCATCTGAATCAGTTTCATAATTGCACAATCAATTTCACATTCCACATAACGTTTGTTGGTACGAATTATTGTTCAAGACACATCCCCACGTCCACAGGGAGGCTATCTTTTGTCAGGGGTTGAGGGGCATCCGAACCGCACTTGAATTAAAAAGGCCGCCCTGGGAGGTGGGCGGCCATACAGTTATTAATCCTAAAAACCAGAGACATGGCTATTAAAGAAAGGAGTATTTCATCTCTGATTGACGATTGCAAAAATACTGCATTTTCACAGCTTGGATGATAATGAGAGCAGGTGATTTTGATAGATGCCGATAACCAATAATAGTGAAAAGGCCTCAAACCAAAGTATAGTGGTTTGAGGCCTTTTGTGCTGATATAAAGCATGTTCTATACCATTTGCTCTATGTTCCATACGAAAGCTCGTATACCTACTTCTTCGTTGCGTTTGTCCAGTTTGCGCACGGCGAGAAGGAGGGGTTCAACTTTGTCGTCAGCTACCACGGTGAGGATGGCGTTGTTCAGTTCGGGCCATGTGTGGGTGCCACGGTGTGGGTCGCCATTTTCATTGCCTCGGCCCTGAACGTTCTCCCAAAAGGTGAAGCCTCGGATGGACAGGACATCAAGCATGTATTCGACACGCTCCGTATTGGCCTGATTGAATACGATGAGTATGCTTTTCATGTGTTTCTCTTTTTTAGGGTATCCCATGAGGCCTCTTCCATGGTTGAGGAGGCCTCACAGGTGTACTTACTGTTATTCGTCTAATTTGATATTCATGAACACAAATTTTTTGCGTATTTTCTCTTGCCGCTCATGATCGCCGCGACGGTTGAAGGCACCATACAGGACGGGGACCACAAGGAGGGTGACAAAGGTCGACACTGTCAAACCGCCTATAACCACGAGGCCCATGGTCGTCCACATCTCTGAGCCTTCGCTGGTGGATACAGCCATGGGAATCATGCCGAGGATGGTGGTGAAGGCGGTCATGAGTACGGGACGCAGACGGCTCTGGCCGCTGAGGGCGATGGCTTCGTATAGCGGTATGTCGCGCTCGCGGAGGAGGTTGATATAGTCAACAAGGACAATACCGTTCTTCACCACAATACCTATGAGTAGTACAAGTCCCAGCATACCAATCATATCAAGGTTCTGTCCCGTAACGAGAAGCATAAGGATGACTCCTGTCAACGCGAAGGGGATAGAGAACATGATGATGGCGGGTTTGCCAAAACTCTCAAACTGCGAGGCCATGACAATGTATACCAACATGAGAATCAATGCTGCAAGGAGTCCCATGTCGCGAGTAGAGTCTTGCTGGTCTTTGTAGTTACCGGCAAGAGCCACATGTATATCGGCGGGGACACCCATTTCGTCTATCTGCACCTGGACGTTTTGGGCCAGTTCCTGAAGCGAGGTCTTGTAAGGCATAACAGTCAGGGTCAGGTAGCGTTGGCGGTTCTTGCGCTCGATGGTGGGCGGGCACCAGTACTCCTCAATTTTGGCCAGCTCTTCAAGTTTGATGATCTTGCCGGTGGGAGTGGGAATTGAGAGTTGCTGGATGTCCGTGATGGAGGAGCGGTATTTCTCCTGCAGACGGACTACGATGTTATACTCCTCGCCGTCCTCTTTGAGGAATCCGGCCGCCATGCCGTTGACTCGGTTGCGCACATACATGGCCACGGTGCTTCCGTTAAGGCCGTGGAGGGCAAGTTTCTGCTTGTCGAAGGTGATTTTGAGTTCGGCACGGTCTTCATCGCGGCTGATTTTGGTGTCGCGGGCTCCGGGCACGTTGTCCATTACCCGCTGGCGCAGTTGGTTTGTGAATGCCGTAGTCTGGTCAAAGTCGTAGCCGTAAATCTCCACGGTGAGGGAGTTGTTGCTTCCGCCGCCCATGCCGCCACCTTGGTTCACTTGGTAATTAACCAGCTCAGGATATTCGGCAAAACATTTACGGAGCTCTTCTTGCATTTCGAAGATGGTCTTTTTGCGCTCATACTTTTTGGTGCAGCGAACCGATATGCTGATTTTGTTGTTAGTGGTGCTGTTAAATAAGGCAGACATGCCCGCGTCGTCGTTGGAGCCGGCGGTGGTGGAAACCACAATAACCTCGTCGCCAAGGATGCGGTAGATGTCGTCCTCCATGTGGCGGGCGGTCTTAAGGGTCTCTTCAATGCGGGTGCCGCGCTGCAGTTCAGCCGAAATGCTGATGCGACCGTTGTCCTGTTCTTTCATAAAGTCCATGCCGATAGCCCCGGTCATGATGGGTATGAGGGACAGAACAAAAAGGGCGGCAAAGAACAGGAGGGTGGATAGCTTGTGGTGCAGACACCAGCGGAGCAGGTTGGCGTAGGCCGCCTCGATGGCATTGAATGCCTTGCCGATGGTTTTCTCGTATGTGAAACGCTTCTGGGCAGCTTTGGCCTCAGCCTCTTCGCGGGCGGCTTGCGTGAGGAAGAATGGCTTCTCCTTAAGCATCTTCGAGGAAAGCATGGGGATGAGGGTGATGGCCGCCGTGGTCGACACGCACACCACTATGGTGATAATCCATCCCAGTTCTTTGAAGAAGATACCCATCATGCCCGGCAGCATGGTGAGGGGTACGAACACGGCCACCAGCACAAGTGTGGTGGCTATAACCGAAGTCCATACCTCGTTGGTGGCGCAGATGGCCGCCTCGCGGGGATTCTCGCCACGCTCAATGTGCTTGGTGATGTTTTCAAGCACCACAATGGCATCGTCCACCACCATACCGATGGCCACTGTAAGCGAGGCCAGCGAGATAATGTTCAGCGAGCTGTCGGCCAGCAGGAGGTAAATGAATGAGGTGACAAGCGAGATAGGAATCGTCAGGGCGATAATGATAGTGCTGCGCCAGTTGCCCAGGAAAACAAGCACGACCAGCACCACAAAGAGTAGTGCGTAGAAGATACTTTCCGTCAGGCCGTTGATGGCATTGACAATCTCTTCGGATGCATCGCGGATAAGGGTGGTCTCAATGTCGGGCGGAAGGGTCTTCTGGATGTCCTCCATTTCGGCCCTCACCTCGCGGGCGATGGCCACTGTGTTGGCACCGGTCTGTTTGGTGATGATAAGGCGGGCGCCGTCTTGTCGGTTGATTTTCTCGTCGAGGGAGAGGTCCTTGATGGTGTCGCGCACGGTGGCCAGGTCGCGCACAAAGATTTGCTTGCCCGTGGGGGTGAGCGCTACGGCGATGTCGGCAATCTCCGAACTCTCTATATATTCACCCTTCACACGCATCTGGTATTGCTCTTTGCCCATCTTCACTGTGCCCGAGGCCAAATCGAGGTTGTTGGAGCTGATGGCCGTTCCCACTTGCTCCAAACTCAATCCGTAGGCATCAAGCTGCTTGGGGTCGAGGTCGATGTAGACATAACGCTCCGGCGCACCGCTGACGGTGATATTGCCGATGCCGTCCACTCGGTTCAGGACGTTGACCACGTTATCCTCCAGTATGCGGTCCAGACCGGAATAACTCTCCTTGGCCGTGAATCCGTACACCATGATGGGCATTGCGCTGGAGTTGAGTTTGAGAATCATGGGTCTTGACACCCCGTCGGGCAGGTTGTCATAAAGCATGTCGACGTAGGAGCGGATGTCGTTCAACGCTTCGTCGATATTGGCACCCCATTCAAACTCAAGGCTCACCACCGAAATGTTGTCTCTGGAGTTAGAGGTGATGTTCTTCAATCCGTCAACGGAGTTCAGTGAGTTCTCCACCAGTTTGGTGATGTTGGTTTCAATCTCGCTGGCGTTGGCACCGGCGTAGGTGGTCATCACCGTAACGTAAGGGGGGTCCATCTCAGGCATCTGGTCGATAGGCAGACGGGAGAGGGAAAAGAGTCCCAGCACAATGACTGCCACGAAAATCAGACCCGTAGTGATGGGTTTGCTGATAGCTGTTTTGTATATTGCCATGTTATTTCACTATTTCGAGTTTGCTGCCGTCCACAAGGCGGGCTTGGCCGGTGACTACCAGCTGGTCGCCCTCTTTGAGGTCGCCGGGTACTACAGGGATTATTTCTATGCGGTCGTCGAAGCGCTGGCCCAACGTGACGGCCACCCGGTGGGCGGTGCCGTTCTGGTTGGTGAAGACGTAGCGGTCGTTGCTGCCGGTCAGTTTCAGCACACTCTGGTAGGGTACCACGATGGCGTCAATCTGACCCAGCGAAAGGGTGGTGCGGACAAACATGCCCGGACGGATTTTCTCGCCCCCATTGGGGATATTCAGCTTGGCCTGGAAGGTGTGGCTGGTGGGGTCGATGGTGGGATACACGATCTCGATGGTGGCTGGGAAGGTCTTTTCGGGATAGATGTCGCTGTGCACATCCACCTTCATTCCCTGCTTGACCAAGGGATAATAGGTCTCAGGTATGTTGATGATGGCCTTCAGACGGCTGATTTGGGTGAGGGTGAGGATGGGTGCTCCCGTGTACATCTCGCCGTCCTCATAGTTCTTGGCACTGATTACACCGGCAAACTGGGCCTTCACAAAGGTGTTTTCATTCTGGAACCGCTCAGTCTCCACAAGCTGGTCGTATCCGGCTTTGGTCTGGTCATACACCTGTTCGCTGATGCTGCCCGAAGCTTTCAAGGCTGTGACGCGGTCAAGCTCGGTCTTGGTGCTGGCCAGATTGATGCGGGTGGTGTTGAGCTGCGTCTGGTCCATCCTTACCAGCATCGACCCCTTCTGCACCCGGCTGCCCACTTCTACATAGATATGCTCAATGTGGCCAGTGATGCTGGGTGAGATGTTCATGGTTTCATAGCCCTCAAGGGTGGAGGATAGCTCCAGCTGTTTGGCTATACGTTCGCTCTGCAGGGTGAGCACTTTGACATTTTCTGCCTCTTTCTTGGTGGTGGTTGCCTGGCGGTCGGCACTTTTCCCTCCACATGCGGCCATCACGGCGACGGCCATCAGCAGCGTGGTGTTTCTAATGATTCTCTTCATTATGGTATTTCTGATTTTTATTTTTCAATTCATTTTTCCTTGTGTCGGGGCATGTATTTGATGCGGATTATTTATCCTCAATAGCTTTGCCCAGCAGGTTCTCCAGCGCCACCTGTGCCTGAACGATGCTCATCACGGCCTGTATGTAGTTGCTCTGCGCGGTGATGATGTCTGTGCTGGCGTTGGTCACCTCCAGATTGCTGGCGTGCCCGTATGTATATTTCTCGCTCACGTTGCGGAACACCCTCTGGGTCACATCCAGATTGTTTTTCTGTATGTTATAATTCTCTATGGCCGATACCAAGTCGTAGCACAGCTGGTTGTACTGCACTCTCAGCCCGTCCTCGGCCTGCTGTTTGCTGTTCAGGGTCTCCTGCAGACTGATTTTAGCCCCTTTGATTTTGGCTATGCGTGTGCCGCTCTGGAAGAGGGGCAGACTCACGCTGGCGCCAATCATGTTGGGGGGGGTCATGTTGAACCCGGCATCCTTGCCGAAATAGGTCTTGTTGCTGTATTGGTAGTAGGCCGAAAGGGTGGGGGTGAAATCCATCCATGCCAGCGAGAGCTGTTGGCGCGAAAGCCGTTCTGACTGTTGCAGCAGCTGGTAGTCGTAGTTGTCTTCGATATTGAAGCCGCCCATGGTCAGCTGTGCTGCATAGTTCACGTCCAGCACCTCCTCCAAAGGCGTGGTCAATTCCAACTCGGCGTTCACGTCGGCTCCCAGCATCAGCAGCATCGAGTTGTAGAGCATCTTCAACGTGCGGTTGTTGGAGCGGATGGTGTTGCGCATTGAAGCCACCTGCACGTTGAGTTTGTCGGCGTTGATTTGTTCCGAAGCCCCGGCGCGGACACTGGCCTCGGTCGCCTCAAGCAGTCGGAGCATATTCTGTAGGCTCGAGTCGAGCAGCTGCACCGTCTGCTCCATAATCAGGATGGAGGTATAGGTGGTCTTCACATTGGTCCGTGTGGTGTGCTCGGTCTTCTGGTTGGTGATGTTGGCCATGTCGATAGCCACGTTGTTCAGCATCGCACCCACAATCTGCGCCCCCGTCAGGGCTATCGAGGCGGTGATACTGAACGTCCCGCTCGGATTCATCGGTATGCCCCCCGATGTCTCACCTTCGCTCGGGCTGCTGGGAAATGAGATGGGAAGCGTCATATCGCCGATGGTGATGGAGTCGGGCATCATCGACGCCATCGAACCCCGTCCGCCGATGTTCATCTCATAGCCGCACATGTTCTGGTAGTCGAAGCTGGCTTTCACCTGTGGGAGCAGGCTCGAAAGGGTCTGCCAGCGGGTCGCCTCGGCCTTGCGCACGTCGAGTGCGGCATTCTGAAGGTCGTAGTTGTGTTCTACGGCATAGTTCTGGGCCTCCTGAAGCGAAAGCCTTAGCGTGTTCCCCTTCGTGGGGGTTGGCTGCGCTACGGCAGTCAAAGCCGCAACCGTCAGCAGCGCTGTGAATGTCAATCTTTTCAGCATCGTCATTGTCAAATCTTTATGTCGTTTAATTTGTTCATTATCTGTTGGAAATACTCCTCCTGTTTCTCATACCGCTCTATCGTGTCCGTCGACAGCAGCCCGCGCAGAAACGTGAAGCTCACTTCGCTCATCTTCCGCGCATACTCGCTGCTGTCGGTGGTATCCGACATGCGGTGTTCCTGCACCACGTGGCACATGAAATCAACCGTCGTGTCTATGTCCACATTCGGACGCAGGTAGTGGTTGGCTTGGGCATAATTGAGCGATTTCAGCAGCATGTCTCGAAACGCGGCGGTGTGTATCTTGAAAAAGCGGTCGTGCAGCTCTGGGTAATACCGCTCCGCCTCCTCAATCAGGTGGCAGTAGCTGTGGTTCGACATCGCATTCACCCTCACCATATACAGCGCCACCAACAACGGCTCGTCCACCTTCATGTACACCTCCTTGTGCCGCCGGTCAATCTGGTCATGCACCAGCATCAGGCATTCGGCCAGCAAGTCCTCCTTGTTGGCAAACGTCTCGTAAAGGGTGCGTTTCGACATGCGCAGGGTGGCGGCGATGTCGTCCATCGTCACCCCCCTTATGCCGCGGCTGTTGAACAGCTGCAAGGCGGTCTCTACTATTTTCTTTCGGCTCTCGTCGGCTCCCATGTTTTTGTTAATCTGTCCTTTATGTTGTTATGCAAAAGGGGTTGCCCTCCCTTTTTTCGGGGTGCAAAATTACATAGAAAACTTGGAAAACCAAGGCGGTTTTCCAAGTTTTATTATTTATTAACGTATCGGGCCTATTTGCGCTTCCGCTCGGGGATAGGTTTGATGCTGTTTTTGGCCACCTTGATGCGCGTACCTTGTGCTATCTCCACCACGGCCTGTGTGGCTTCGGTGCTTACAATCGTGGCGTGGATGCCTCCAGTGGTCATGACGCGGTCGCCGGCCTTCAGACCGTCGTGGTAGGCCGCCTCTTTTTTGGTCTCTTGGCTCTGCGGGCGGATGATGAACAGGTAAAACACAACGACCAGTGCCACAATCATGATGGCGGTCTTCCATCCGTTGGAAATGTCGAGTAAAATCATCTTTTTATCTCTTTTTCTGTTAGTTGAGCCGGCTTGTTGGCCGACATTTTGCTTTGTTGAACAATATATTTCGTACTTCCACGTTGATGGTGGAAAATTGCTTAACGAGGAAGATGGTAAAATATTGCGAACTGTTCTACTCTTTTTTTAAAATCGGCACTTTCACCATAGGTGGGGGCTACGCCATGATTCCCCTCATGGAGCAGGAACTGGTGGACCGCCGCCGATGGCTGGACCGCGAGGAATTCCTCAACCAGTTGGCCCTCTCCCAGTCCATGCCCGGTGTGCTGGCCGTCAATATGGCCACAGGGCTCGGCTACCGTCTGCGGGGGCTGCCCGGCGCCGTGGCCGCCACGGCGGGCAATATCGTCATGCCCATCGTCTTCATCATCATCCTGGCCATGCTCTTCCGCCATTTCCGCCATATCGAGGCCGTTGAGCATTTCTTCATGGGCGTGCGGCCCGCTGTGGTGGCCCTCATCGCGGCCCCAGTCTTCCGTCTGGCCCAGTCCGCACGCATCGGGTGGTCCACCTGCTGGATTCCCATTCTTGCCGCGCTGCTCATCTGGCTCTTCGATGTGAGTCCCATCCTCGTCATCCTGACTGCTGTGGTGGCCGGGTTCCTTTATGGTAGAATCAAAAAATAGCCCCCGCGCCCATGGTTTTTCTCCAACTCTTCTGGTCATTCCTCAAAATCGGGCTTTTCACCTTCGGGGGGGGCTATGCCATGATAGCCCTCATTCAGAGCGAGGTGACCGTCAGCCACCACTGGCTCACCCCCCAGGAGTTCACCGACATATTGGCCGTCAGCCAGATGACTCCCGGCCCTGTGGGCATCAACACCGCCACCTACACCGGCTATACCGCCGTCCTCAACGCGGGCTACGAGCCTTGGCAGGCCGTCCTCGGGGCCCTGCTGGCCTCCGGTTCCGTCATCCTGCTGCCCGTCGTCCTCATGCTCCTGGCCGTCATCTTTCTGCAGCGCACCAAGGGCAACAAGGACATCGACAACATCTTTGCCCTGCTGCGCAAAGTGGTGGTGGGGCTCATTGCCGCCGCTGCCCTCCAGCTGCTCACGGCCGACAGTTTCGGCCAGCCCGGCCTCACCCTCCAGTTCCTCCTCAGTCTCTGTCTTTTCGCTGCTGTCTTCATCCTCTCCCTGCGCCGCGTCAGCCCCATCCTCCTCATCCTTGCCTCCGGCCTTGTTGGCCTCATAGTCTATTCCTTGTGACGGCTTTGGCGTCCCCATCCAATCAGACATCTCAACTTCATTCTTTTTGATATTTATGATAATAATTTCATTGCCAATGTTTTGAAATTGTGGGTTGTTTTTTTAACATTTCCATTATGCAGTATTCAAAAAAAATATGTATATTTGCAACGTGTTATTAATACAATTATTAACTATAAAAACGTTTACAATGAAAAGGTTATCTATTATTTTGCTATCATCCTTGTTGATGATAATGTGTATCTCTTGTTCTAAGGACACTGCCAAGGGCCGTCAAGAGGCCGACGTGGCTGAAGGTCAAGAAAAACAATCTCTACAAGTCTCTCGGGGGCAAATGGAACTCCCAAATGGCGATGTGATTAACCTGGAGATTTTCATTGACGAGTCGGATAGTATCGTGTCGGTTCTTTACAACGGCAATACTCAAATTTATGACCGTTGCCCTGTCGCTCATGGTCCGTACCATTCGGCCAACGCTGCTGCCGGTGCAGCCTTGTTGCTGTCTGAAAAATATCCATGTGTTCAGGTTGTCCGCACTGAAAGGTCAATGCAAGAAACTTTCTATAACAATGGCACGGGAGGCCCAACGGTAGATTACACCGTGCTGGTTGACAATTGTGATGAAAACGGTGATTGCTGGTACGACAAAGAGTATAACTAATGATTATCCGCAGTTGCCATCAAAAAGCCTCGAAGAGGCTTGATTTCAATAACACCGTACAAGCGAAGCGCAGTGCGGTGGCTGAAAACCTGCACCCTGACAGCGTCTCGGAGAGACGCGACATCGTGCACATGCAAATTGCGGATACTAAAGATTGATACCATGAAAAATACATTTTTTCTATTGCTTTTTTGCCTCGTGGCCCCCATTTTGTCGTCTGTGGCCGAGGCTCAGAGTGTTGGCAAGCTTCCCCAGGTGTATGGTGTCGACGGCACAAAACGGAGTGAACCCATGTTGGATACCGTTTCTGCTGGCGAGCTCATCGGGCGGATTGCCGAACTCGAAGCTCAAGGCTATGTGGTATTAGGATTTGCTTATTTCAAAGAAGATGGCTTTTGGGTTATCAAGTATGGCGAAAAGGAGTCAAAGGCTCAACTCGCCGCCCCCCGCAATCCTGAAGTGGTGGAACGTGCCCAGCGCGAAGGGTGGCCGCGCTTCGACTGGCGGGAAGACGGGTTTTACAGAGTCCATATCCACAACTGGCCCGGCGACACCAACTACGCCATCTACTATTACTTGGTAACAGACGGATACGTGGTTTACGTCCGGCGCGACTTGTATCCGATAGAACGCAGGCCTGACGGCAATCATATAGGCGACACCTGCATCAGCAGCGTCAGATTTGACGACATCCACTGCCCGCCGGAGATGCTTTCGGCTAAAGAGGCGCGCCGCAACTGGTAGTCCGACTGCCTTGCGGCTATACAACCTTCAAAGTCTTTGCTTCTGCCAGTCAGGGGCAAAGACCTTTTTTCTGCCCTGTTCCGCGGCGGCTTCGCTACCCACTGCCCTGCCGTTTTGGGCTATCGCCAACTTCGCTCCGTAGTCCTCGTTTCTCCTGTCTTTTTTTGTCATTTCTTCCACTTAGGGTGGAGGAAATGCGGTAAAAGCGAACAGTATTAGACGATTATGGAGTGGGTCTGGGGCTATGGCAGGAGAGCCTGCCGGGGAGTGCCGGACGCGGCTTTGCGGATGGCATCCAGTTGGTCCCAGAAGTCGGGAGATACCTTTCACCGCCGTTGCGGATTCGTTGTTTTCACCCTGATTCTCCCCTAAATTCTTTCACGCACTGAAAAAAAGAATGGGGAATAGATTGTATTGATAATGGAGAAATACCGATGAACGTAGGGCTGGAGGAGTGCGGTATGTGCTTCAGGATGAGTGTCCTCGTAAGGGATGGATGGGCGCAGAGGTAATCCTTGTACATTGTTGAGTTTAAATTACTTGTTCTTTTTGTGATTTTTTTTTTTTTGAATGAAAAAAAATGTGTATTTTTGCAAACGATTATGATGTAGATTGTGTTCTCTGATGGGTACAATGGGTTCAACCTTTGGGGAACACGGATTTGATAAATTAAATATTGAACCCAAAGAACTAATACCTATAAAATATGACAAGTAAATTAACTATGTTTCGAGACATTGCAGCCTGTGTTGCTTTGATTGTATTTTTGTCAGTCACGGTTGTATCCTGCAACAAAGAGAGAACCACGGGCAAGGAGGATAAACTGACTCAAGAAGAATTGATGACCCGGCTTGCCAATACCGAAGTTTCGTCGGGTACTATGACGGTAGGGAATGGTAAGGTGATTGCTGTTGATTTTTATTTCAATTCTGAGGATAGTATTGTCTATGTTCTGTTTAATGGCGAACCGCCACTTTACGAACCTCGAAGATTCGGCTCCTATCACAACAAGGCGGAGGCCTATGATGCATGCGCTTATTGTATGGATCACTACCCCTGTGTTCAAATGGTACATACGGTACGCTCCCGCCACGAGTCATTTTTTGGAAACGGGGAACCTGTGCATGACTATGTAATCTATTATGACGATTATGATGAAGACGGTGATTGTTGGTTTAATAAAATGTAATCTTACCGGTTATGAGAAATATGAATTCTATCCTGTTGTTTGTGTTCCTGTCTGTGGCAGGATGCTTTAGCGCCAATGCATCTGACGGCTGTCTTCCCTATTCTGACGCAAATGATGCGAAGGGGGTGAGGCGCGACACCGTTGAAAAAAGTATGGCGTTCTATACCATTGATTCTTTAGAACGTGAAGGGTGGTTTTTCTCAGATATAATCTGGGACGAGACGTTGGGGAAGTGTGTCATCACCTTCAAACGTCCGGACAAGGGTTCTACCCACGAAGAGGAAGCTCCTGTGTTTTTAAGTGCGGATGAATTGACAAGGATTGACAATAGTTATGATTTAAAACAAGCCGTAGAGGAGAATTGGCCGAATTTTGGCGATAACCGTACAGGTGTGTGGGAAGGATGGTCGTTAAGGGGAGAGAAGAAGTTGTATTATATCTTCAAGGACGGTTATATGGTCAAAGTGATCTGCAATGGCAAGGTGGTTGAGGGAATGCACGATTATAGCCCATATTTGTAGACTTTTTGAATCGGTTAGAGCTCAGTCTCAAAAACCATCGTGTGTGGTTTTTGAGACTTTTTTTGAATGGGGGCAGGGCCTGGAGTGATTATTGGGGTGTGGGAGTGCCGGACGCGGCTTTGCGGATGGCATCCAGTTGGGTCCAAAAGTCGGGGAAGGATTTTGTCACTGTTTCTGGCTCCTCAATGACGAGGTCGGGATATAGCAGGGTCAGCACACCGAAGGCCATGGCCAGGCGGTGGTCGCCGTGGGTGGACACGGGTGCGGCCGGCCGCAGCACACAGGGGGCTAAGCGCACCTCGGTGGGGGTATGGGTGATGCGGGCTCCCATTTTGCCGAGTTCCTGACGCAGGGCTTCGATGCGGTCGGACTCTTTGAGACGCAGGTTTTTGATGCCGCGCAGGCGGGCCCGCATGCCGAGGGCGGCACAGGCAACAAGGACGGCGGGCAGGAGGTCGGGGCAGTCGATAAAGTTGTGCTCCAGCACGTTGTCGTGCTGCTCGGTGCCTTGCACGGTGATGGAGCGGACATTGGCGCGGTAGGGGGAGCGCACTTCGCGGGTGTGGACTCCGAGGTGTTCGAATATTTGTGCTGCCACTTTGTCGCCCTGGGTTGACCCGGTTGCGGCCAGTCCCGGCATGCGGAGGCGGAGGCCGGGACGGAGGGCGGCGGCAGCATAGACGTAGGAGGCTGAGGACCAGTCGCGCTCGATGGCGACGGAGAGGTGTTTTCTGAGGCCCGTTGCGGGCAGGGGGCTGACGCGGTAGACGCGCCGGTTGGCGCTGACGGAGGTTTCGATGCCGGCTTGGTTGAGGACGGCCAGTGTCATGTCGATATAGGGACGCGAGGCGGGCCGGTCGGTGAGGGTGAGGGTGATGCCTTGGGGCAGGAGGGGGCCTATGAGCAGCAGCGCGGATACGAACTGGCTGCTGGCTGTGGGGTCGATGGTGGCCATTTTGCGCTGGGGCAGGTAACCGTCGATTTGTACGGGTAGGCAGCCTTCCTCTTCGAGGCATTGTATGGCGCAGCCCATGCTGCGGAGGGTGTCAATAAGTGGAGCGAAGGGACGGCGTTTGAGCCGCTCGTCGCCCCCAAGTGTCCAGCGGCCGGGGGTGACGGCCAGCAGGGCCAGGAGAAAACGGGCCACGGTGCCGGCGTTGTGGCAGTGGAAGTGGGTGGAGGTGCCGCGGTTCAGCTGGCCGAGAAGGGTCTGCAGCAGTTGGGTGTCGTCGGCGGGCGAGAGGTTGCGCAGCACGAAGGGGTTGCCAGCTATGTGGTTGATGATCAGCCAGCGGTTGCTGATGCTTTTGGAGGGGGGCAGTTCGATATGGAGGTCGTTGGTTTGCACGTCGGGTCAGAGGGTAATGCCGTATTCTTTGATTTTGCGGTAGAGGGTGCGCTCGGAGATGTGGAGTTCTTTGGCGGCAAGGGTGCGTTTGCCCCCGTGGCGCTCGAGGGCCAGGCGGATGGCACGTTTTTCGCGCTCTTCGAGGGCCAGGGGTTCGTCCTCCACCATTTCGGTTTCCTGGAATTCCTCTTCGGGGTGGTCGATGGTTTCGTGTGGATGGATGACGTGGAGGGTGTTGTTCGGTGCGGGCTGGGGCGACTCGATGATGGGGAATGCACTGGGCTGGACGGAGGGTTCGTGGCTGAGGGGCAGCCCTTGGGCCAGCTGGGCTACGGCTTGGCGCAGTTCGTTGATTTCGTTGCGCATCTCGCTTATCATCTGCCCCATGGAGAGGGCTTTCAGGAGCAGTTCGCGGTCGGAGATGAGGGGGGCGTTGGGGCTGTCGGGGCTGCCCGCAAGGGCAGGCAGTTTTTCTTCGGGCACGTAGTTGAGGTAGTTCTGGAGTATCTCGCGGGTGATGGTGCGCTCGGTTTCGACCACGGCTATCTGTTCGGTGACGTTCTTCAGTTCGCGGATGTTGCCGTACCAGGGGTAGTGCATGAGGTATTGGCGGGCTTCGTCGGTGAGGAAGATGGGGGGCATGTGGTATTTTTCGGCCACATCGGACGAGAATTTGCGGAACAGGAGGGGTATGTCGTCTATGCGCTCGCGCAGGGGCGGGATGTAGATGGATATTTGCTGGAGGCGGTAGTAGAGGTCTTCGCGGAAGCGGCCGTTGCGCACGGCTGC
>OCTW013409952.1_pt1 | contig 16303 bp, 13 predicted proteins | sample 1539671 | NCBI WGS metagenome assembly OCTW01 (sample SAMN02144230, study PRJEB22623) | gut metagenome | biome: sheep rumen | host: Ovis aries | place: New Zealand
TTCTCAATAAAATCAGTGGTCTTGCGCACACCGCCAAACTGGTTGTAAGAAGAAAAGTTGGAGGCCAAACCTCCACCCTTAGACTCTTGGATAAGCACGATGCCAATCATCAGCACGGCTGCAATCACGATAAGGATAACTAATAACGTGTACATTTTTTTTACCTTTTATTTTTATTGTTATTTATAATCAGTTTCTCTAAGAAGCGTATTTGGTCTGCAAAGTAAGCATTTTTTTTCGGATATTGCAAACTTAATCGCCGAATTATTTCAAGTGCCTTCGAATATCTGCCTTGTTTGATGTATATTCGGGCCAAAGTCTCGGTAAAATAGCCTTCTTCCGGCTCTTTTTCCTCATTGTCACTCTCTTTTGCCACCTCGGGTGTAAACTCTGGTGTCTCGCTCAGAACTATCTTCCCTTTGTCATTATTTATGAACGAATCTATCAGGTTCTGACCTATGAGTTGAGGGACGTCTTCGGTAGAGTCTTCGTCGGTTTCGCTCTCCAGCAGATAAGCCACGTAGTCGACAGCGGCGTCGGCTGGCGTAGGCTTGCGCTTAGGTTTGTCCGCAGTGCCGGTTTCCTCGTCTTTAGGAATGCTGCCCAGGAAGTTGTCAATCAGCGAAAGTGTCCGGTTCTTCCGCTCCCCTTCATCATTGGCCTTATGAGCTTGCACGCCGGGAGTACGCAATCGATAGTGGGCGGCCTCTATCATTTGGAACAACACGCGACGGTCGGTGATATAGATGGCGGCACGACGCAGCTCCTGATCGAACGTCGGGTCGTGGAGCAAATACAGGTTCTGAAGCATCAGTAGCCGTGCGGTCTGGAAATAGGGATACAATGCCAACAAGGAGCGCAACTCATAGAGTGTGTCGCGATCCATTCGCTCAGGATGGTTAATCAGTTCTGTTATCTCCATTTCCTCACTTTTCAATCTTCAATCTTCAATCTTCGCTAGAGCGCAGCCCGCCTACCAGTTAGCCACTGTAGCATTGAAGATCTGGTCAACGATTTCCGTAGCCATCTTCGTTACCAACTCCTCTTGCACGGCACCGAGCGAGAGCGAGGTGTCGTACGACTGCTGAGCTGTAAACTGCCGCTCAAAGTCTTCTTCGTGGTTGGCATTATTGGTAAAGCGCACGTTGACGGTCAGAGAGAGCTCCGTCATAGCAGAATAGCCCTCGCTCGATACTGATTTGTTGCGCTGCTCATAACGTATAATCTCGCCTTCTATCTTCAGGTCGCCATTACGTTTTACCTCCATGAGCTTTGTATGGTTGACAAACTGATCCTTCAGCGCGTTGTTGAAGATGCTGCCCATCGGCGCCCATACATAGCTGGAGCGCACGGGGAAGTCGGCTATCTGTATCGTCTTGGTCGTGGTATAGTCTATACTCGCTTGATTGAACTTATAGCTGATAGAGCATGACACAAGCATCAGGCACGCTAAAATCATCAGCCCATACTGCTTCAGACGGCGGTAGAGGGTGCGGTCGCTGATGCCGAGTTCCTGAGCGGCTTTCTTGCGGTTGCCGTTGTTGCGTTCGAGAGCTTTTTCCAACATCTGCTTGCTGAGGTCGTTAAGGTTGAGATTCTCGGGTTCTTTCTCGGGCTCCACGTATTCTTCGGCAATGGCCTCCTCGGCAGCCTCGAGAGGAGCTATGGTGCCTATCGACGGACTGATGGGGCTGATGGGATTGATGGGCGCCAGCTGTGACGCGGCGTGCGGCGAGGACTGCACCTCTTCGAGCCGTTTTTTCAGGTCGCCCATCTCCCGGCGCATGTCGTTGACATTGCCGCGGAGCTCAAAGAGTATCTTGTAGAGTATTTCGCGCTCGCTTTCAAAGGAGTGGTCGCCGCCATCGCGGGGAATGGTGGCCAGCTGGGTGCTTTCGCGGTCCTGAGGTATAAACTTCGCCAGCACCTCGGGCGTGATGGTGCGCTCCTTGCTGAGCACGGAAATCTGCTCGGTGATATTCTTCAGCTGGCGCACGTTGCCCGGCCATTTGTAGCGCATGAGCATCTGCTTGGCCTCGTCGGTGAGCACCACGCGGTCCATCTTATACTTTTCGGCCATCTGCATGGCAAAGAGCCGGAACAGCAGCACCACGTCCTCGCCGCGCTCGCGCAGGGGCGGCATCTGGATGGGAATGGAGTTCAGGCGGTAGTAGAGGTCTTCGCGGAAGCGCCCTTCGCTGATAGCCTGGCGGATGTTAACGTTGGTGGCTGCCACTATGCGCACGTCGGTCTTCTTAATCTCCGTGCCGCCAACGGGTATATACTCGCCCGTTTCGAGCACGCGCAGCAGCCGGGCCTGCGTGGCCATCGGCAGTTCGCCCACCTCGTCGAGAAACAGCGTACCCTTGTTGGCAATGCCAAAGTATCCGGGCGAGTCGTTGATGGCGCCGGTGTACGACCCCTTGACATGCCCGAAAAGCTCGGAATCGATGGTTCCCTCGGGTATGGATCCGCAGTTGATGGCAAAATACTTCTCGCGGCGCCGCGGAGAGTTGTCATGGATGACCCGCGGTATAATCTCCTTACCCACGCCGCTCTCGCCGATGATGAGCACGCTCAAGTCGGTGGGCGCCACCTGGAGGGCGACGTCCAGCACGTGGTTCAGCATGTCGGAATTGCCGACGATATTGTACCGCTGCTTGATGGCTTGTAGCTCTGAACTTTTCATTTAGCCGCCAAAGTTACGTATAATTATTGAAATGTCTGCAATTTTGACTGTCTTTTTATTCTTTTTTATCCTTCTCGACCTTCTCACCCTTGTCGATCTTGGCCTTGGGAATAGTAAATCTCACCTTCTCGCTGTCGTCGCGCTTCTCCTTATATAATTTAGGAAGCGGATTCGCCATCGGCTCGTCATAATTCCGGCGGTTGCGCCATACGTCGATGCCCAGATAGACAGCCTGTCTGAGGGCCGACTCGTCGGCAATGCCCTTGCCGGCAATGTCGAAGCCAACACCCGTCTCTGGGCTGGTACACACGAAGGGCATGCCCGTTGCCAGACTCACGGCATCGCCCTGAGCTACGCTCTTCAGCAGTGCCATGCCTTGGTCGTGATACATGGCCAACACGGCGTCGAACTTCTGATAGTCGTTGTTGCCCACAAAAGCGTCGGAGGCGTAGGGGCCAAAGGCCTGAATACCCATTTCCGTCAGTGCATCGATGGCGGGGACAATAGCCTCTTTCTCTTCCTCGCCCCACGGTTCGCTCTCGTTGTCGGCGGGCGGGTTAAGGGCCAGCAGTGCTATCCGCGGACTGGAGATACGCAGGTCGCGACGCAGGCAGGTATGCAGGATTTTGACTTTCTCCACGATGCGCTGCATCGTGATGGCTTCAGGCACGTCCTTGATAGCCAGCAGATTAGTCATCAGGGCTACACGCAGCTCATCGGCCATTCTGACGCGCAGCACTTCAGGCTCCTTCGACAGGAAGTCGGGCAGCGTATCGGGGGCCATCACCAGCACGTCGGCCAGCCCCTGCTGCACGTCTACGATGGCGCGCTTCAAGGCTTTGCGGGCAGCGTCGGTAGCCTCGTCGGAGGGCTGGCCTATCTCTACCTTAATTTCCTCGTCGAAGGTTGTCAGCAGGTTCAGGCGGTTATCCTTGGCCTCGTCGGCCTGGCTGATGATGGTAAACTGCGTCTGCAGGTCTAAGCTCTTGCGGTGGTAGGTGGCCACCTTGGGCGAACCGTAGATGATGGGCGTACAGAGCTCCAGCATCATGGGGTCTTCAAAGATTTTGAATATCAGCTCATAGCCTACGCCGTTGGTGTCGCCGTGGGTGATGGCTATGCGGGGTTTTCTGTCTTGTTCCATTGTGCAATGTTATTTTTGGGTTATAATGGGTCTACTAGAATTACGAGTTTTACTAGTGCTACTAGGATCACTAGGATCACTAGTGCTGCTAGGATCACTAGGATCACTAGAATTCCTACGAATTATCGGCGGCGCCTTTGTGGGCGGTGCTTAGCAGGCCGCAGGCGGCGAATATGTCCTGGCCGCGGCTGGCGCGGATGGTGGCAAACACGCCGTGGCGGGTCAGGAAGTCGCGCAGGCGCTCCATACGCTGCTCGTCGGCGCCCGGCAGATCGACGCCGGGTATGGGGTGGAAGCGTATCAGGTTGACACGGCACTCTATGCCCTCCACCAGCTTGACAATCTCGCGGCCGTGGGCCAGCGTGTCGTTCAGTCCGCCAAAGCAGATGTATTCAAACGAGCAGCGCCGCTGGTGGGTGAAATCATACTGCCGCAGCAGGTCGGTCACCTCCCGGATGCTCATCTGGCGCTCGGCGGGCATCAGCGACTGCCGCTGCTCGTGCAGGGGCGAGTGCATCGAAATAGCCACGTGGCACTGGCTCTCGTCGAGAAACCGCTTCAGCTTGCCCTTCAGCCCCACGCTGCTCACGGTGATGCGCTTGGGGCTCCAGGCGTAACCGTCGGCGGCCGTCAGTATCTCTGTGGCGCGCAGCACGGCGTCGAGGTTGTCCATCGGCTCGCCCTGGCCCATAAACACGATGTTGGTCAGCAGCTCGCGCTCGGGCAGGGCATAGATCTGGTTCAGGATGTCGGCGGCCGTGAGGTCGCCCTCCCAGCCCTGCTTGCCTGTCTGGCAGAAGAGGCAGTTCATCTTGCACCCCACCTGGCACGACACGCACAGCGTGCCCCGCTCGCCGTCGGGAATGAAGACCGTCTCCACACAGCCGCCGACGCTCACGGGGAACAGGTATTTCACCGTGCCGTCCTGACTGCGCTGACAGTCGATAGGCGCCATGGCGCCTACCTCGAAGTGCTGCTTGAGCAACTCGCGGTCGGCCTTCGACAGGTTGGTCATCCCGTCAATGGTCACCACATGCTGCTGGTAGAGCCAGCGGGCTATCTGTCCACCCCTGAAGGCGGGCATACCAAGCTCGCGCACAGCTGCTTTCAGCTCTGCGGCGGTCATTCCCATCAGTACTCTCTTCGCGTTGTCCATACCGTAATAGTAGATTTCAGCGTGCAAAGTTACTAAAAACTTCTTAATTTGTTCGATAGTTAAAGAATTAATTTGTAATTTTGCCGGAAATTTGCAAATTACCGACATGAGAGAAATGATTGATTGCTTCCTTCTCGACTTCGACCGTTCAGCAATGGCGCCTACCGTGGCCCAGCTGAATGAGAGCAAAGTGGTGAGGAATATTTTTTATGCAGACAGCATGACCAGCAGCAACGCCGTGATGCAGATGGCCGAGCAGGCCCGTGCCCCGTATGTGCTGCTGTTCACCAAGCCCGTTTTAGTAACCTTAGGCCAGGGCGCCTTGGAGCGTCTGCTCCGTGTGGCTATCGACTCACAGGCAGCCATGGTCTATGCCGACCGTCTGGAGCGCAGGACCGATGGTGGGCAGACAGTGGTTGAGCGTCACCCCGTCATCGACTACCAGCAGGGCAGCCTGCGCGACGATTTCGACTTCGGTGCCCTGTGGCTTGTCAAGACGAGCCTCCTCCACACCTTCGCCATGCAGGCCGGCGAGCACGACTACAAGTATGCCGGCCTCTACGCCCTGCGCCTGCTGCTGAGCCGCGAGGGCCAGCTGCTCCACCTCAACGAATATCTCTACACAGAGGCCGAACCCGACACCCGAGCCTCGGGCGAGAAGCAGTTTGACTATGTCAACCCCCGCAACCGCGAGGTGCAGATAGACATGGAGCACGCCGCCACCGCCCACCTGGCAGCCATCGGCGCAAAAATCGACCCTTCGTTCTATCGCGACATCGACTTCGACGAGCAGGAGTTTGCCGTGGAGGCCTCGGTCATCATTCCCGTATTCAACCGCGCCAAAACCATCGCCGACGCCGTGAAGAGCGCCCTCAGCCAGGAGACCACCTTTAATTATAATGTCATCGTCGTCGACAACCACTCCACCGACGGCACCGGCGACATCCTGTCCGCCATCCAGTCCTCTATGCTGTCACCCCTTGGCAGCCAAGATGGGCAAAGCGCCCCCCGCCTCCACGTCATCGTGCCCGAGCGCACCGACTTGGGCATTGGCGGCTGCTGGAACGAGGCCGTCAACAGCCCTTACTGCGGACGCTTCGCCGTGCAGCTCGACTCCGACGACCTCTACTCCTCGCCGCAGACGCTGCAGCTGGTGGTCGACGCCTTCCACAAGCAGAAGGCGGCCATGGTCATCGGCAGCTACCGCATGTGCGACTTCGAGCTGAACACCCTGCCGCCGGGACTCATCGACCACCGCGAGTGGACCGACGAGAACGGCCCCAACAACGCCCTACGCATCAACGGCCTGGGCGCCCCGAGGGCGTTCTTCACGCCTATCCTGCGCCAGCTGCAGTTTCCCAACACCAGCTATGGCGAGGACTACGCCTTAGGACTGGCCTTCTCGCGCCATTACCGCATAGGGCGTATCTACGACGAGCTCTACCTCTGCCGCCGCTGGGGCGGCAACAGCGACGCAGCCCTGTCAATAGACAAAGTCAATGCCAACAACCTGTATAAAGACCGTTTGCGCACGCTTGAGGTCGAGGCCCGCCAGCGGATGGTCAGCGGCAAGACCGACATGGTGATGCCCGACTCGCCGCTGCAGCGATTCTTCGACCGACAGACAGAGACGTGGCCCGACGCCCGACGCCGCTACCGCGAGCTGACGAGCGCCGAGACCCGCGACCTGGACGACGGCACCGTAGTGCTGCAGTGGAACCCCGCCCGCATGGTGTCTACCGGTGCCAAAATCGACAACAGGAGCATCAGCGAGCGACCTTGCTTCCTGTGCAGCGCCAACCGCCCCGATATGCAGATGAAGCGCCTGCTCCACGGCAAGTGGGAACTGCTGGTCAACCCCTTCCCCATCCTGCCCATGCACTTCACCATACCCATGGTGAAGCATACGCCGCAGGCTATCAAGGAGATGTATGGCGAGATGTATCGCCTGACAGACACCTACCCTGAATTGCTGGTGTTCTACAACGGCCCTCACTGTGGGGCGTCAGCACCCGACCACGCCCACCTGCAGGCGGGCATTCCCCGCCAGCTGCCGCTCCTCGACCGGTGGCAGCGGCTCGCGCGCAACCTCACGCCGGTGGTCACCGATGCCGACGGCAACGGAATTTCGGTCATTGCCGACTACCCCTGCCCCGCCCTGCTCATCAGCAGCCACACGCGCGAGGCCGGCGAGCGACTCTTCCGCCAGCTTTACACCGCCCTACCCTGCCCCGACGGCGAGACGGAGCCGATGATGAACATCCTCTGCTGGCAGCACGACGACACCTACCTGACGGTGGTGTTCCCCCGCCGCAAGCACCGCCCCGACTGCTACGGCCAGGTGGTGGTGTCGCCCGGTGCGCTCGACATGGCCGGCCTGATGATTACGCCGCGCGAAGACGACTTCCGCAGCTTGACGGCCGAGCAGGCCATTGCCATCCTTCAGGAGGTGGCGCTTTCAAAGGAAGAGCTGCAGCAAGTTGTTGAGCGCCTGACGGACCAAGCCAAGACGGCGGACGCCAGGACTCAGAACTCAAAGTCTAGACTCCAGAATGTCAAGGAGCCGACGGTCACCGTCGGCATCGTCAGCGCACAAACCATCGCGTTCACCCTCAACGCCCCTTACACCGCCAAGGGCGCTGCCATCAGCGGCGAGCAGACGGTGGCGTTCAGCGAGGGCGGCATCCTCTGGCACGGTCAGCAGTACAGCCAGCTGGTGTTCACCCCGCAGTCGCCCGATGCGTCGTTCTCCATTCGCAACGTCACTATCGGCTCAGGCTTCCACTGGGAGCGCAAGCAGACGCAGACCTTCAACGGCGCCCTGCGCCTGGTGGTAGAGAGCGACCAGATTACGGCCATCAACGAACTGCCCGTGGAGCGCTACCTCACCAGCGTCATCTCCAGCGAGATGGCCGCCACGTCGTCGTTGGAGCTGCTCAAGTCGCACGCCGTCATCAGCCGCTCGTGGCTGCTGGCACAGATGGAGAAGCGCCGCCAGCAGGCCACGAGCGGCAACAACAGCTTCTTCTCGTTTACTAAAAAAGACAATGAACTGATACGGTGGTACGACCGCGAAGACCACACGCTCTTCGACGTCTGCGCCGACGACCACTGCCAGCGCTACCAAGGTATCACTCACGCCGACAACCCGTCGGTGGTGGAGGCGATTCGCCAGACGCGCGGACAGATACTGACGTATGGCGACGAAATCTGCGACGCACGCTTCTCGAAGTGCTGCGGCGGACGCACCGAGGAGTTCCAGTATTGCTGGGAGGACACGCCCAAGCCCTACCTCGTATCCGTTGCCTGCCCCTATTGCAACACCCACGACAAGCACATCCTGAGCCAGGTGCTCAACGACTACGACCAGGAGACGCCCGACTTCTTTGAGTGGACGGTGGAGTACAGCCGCGACCAACTGACCGACCTCGTGAGCCACAAACTGAAGACCGACCTGGGCGACATCGTAGACCTAGTACCCCTGGAGCGTGGCAAGAGCGGCCGTATCTGGAAGCTTAAGATTGTTGGCACCAAGGGCGAGTTCACCGTTGGCAAGGAACTGGAGATTCGCCGCACGCTGAGCCAGACCCACCTCTACAGCTCCTGCTTCGACGTAGAGAAAACCCACGGCGGCTTCCGCCTGAAGGGCCGCGGATGGGGCCACGGCGTAGGCTTATGCCAGATAGGTGCCGCCGTCATGGGCGAGCAGGGACGAAACTACCGCGACATCCTGCTCTACTACTACCGCGGAGCCGAAATCCACACCGTTTATAATTGAATCACATATTCTAAGAAAAGAAAATGAAGAAATCTCCCTGGGCCTGGGTGCCCACTCTTTACTTTGCCGAAGGCGTGCCCTACGTGGCAGTCATGACCATCTCGCTCATCCTCTACAAGCGCCTCGGACTGTCGAACACCGACATCACGCTCTACACCTCATGGCTCTACCTGCCGTGGGTCATCAAGCCCCTGTGGAGCCCCTTTGTAGACATTCTCAAGACCAAGCGCTGGTGGATTACCACCATGCAGCTGCTCATCGGCGCAGCCCTCGGCGGCGTGGCCTTCACCATTCCCGCCTCGTGGTGGCTGCAGGGCACGCTGTTCTTCTTCTGGATGATGGCCTTTGCCAGCGCCACTCACGACATTGCCGCCGACGGTTTCTACATGATGGGCCTCGACGAGCACGAGCAGGCCTACTTCGTAGGCATACGCTCAACCTTCTATCGCATAGCCACCATCTTTTCCAGCGGACTCTTGGTAGGCCTGGCCGGCGCCCTGCAGGTATTGACGCGCAGCATACAATATTCTTGGAGCCTCGTGTTCTATCTCATGGCAGGCCTCTTCATAGCCTTCTGGCTCTACCATAACTGGGCGCTGCCAAGGCCGGAGGAGGACGGCGAGAAACAAGCCAAGACGGCAACGGCTATCTGGCAGGAGTTTTGCCAGACAGTGGTGACCTTCTTCCAGAAGCCGCAGGTGTGGGTGGGCATCTGCTTCATGCTCTTCTACCGCATGCCTGAGGGCCTGCTGGCCAAGGTGTCGGCACTCTTCCTCGTCGACAATGTCAGCAACGGCGGCCTCGGCCTCAGCGACGGCGAATACGGCCTGGTGCAGGGCACCGTGGGCGTCATCGGCCTCACCGTCGGCGGCATTCTCGGCGGCATCTGCGCCAGCCGCGACGGCTTGAAGCGCTGGCTATGGCCTATGGTGATGGCTATCACACTGCCCGACATCGTCTACGTCATCATGGCCTATCTGCTGCCGTCCAACCTGGTGGTCATCAGCTCCTTCGTCTTCATCGAGCAGTTTGGCTACGGCTTCGGATTCTCGGCCTACATGCTATACCTTATATATTATAGCCAGGGTGAGCACAAAACGTCGCACTACGCCCTCTGCACGGCCTTCATGGCCCTGTCGATGATGATTCCCGGCCTGTTTGCAGGTGCCCTGCAGGAGGCCGTCGGCTATCGGCTGTTCTTCATCATCGTCATGATAGCCTGCTCAATGACCTACATTGTAACATCGCTATTGAAGATAGATCCGGAGTTTGGAAAGAAGAAATAAGTAAACGACATATTATCAATCATTATGAACAACAGCGACAGTATAGTCATTATTCCTACTTATAACGAGAAGGAAAACATAGAGAAAATCATCCGAGCCGTCTTTGGCCTGGATAAGTGCTTTCATATATTAGTTATCGACGACGGTTCGCCCGACGGCACGGCACAGATAGTGAAGCGCCTCATGGCCAACGAGTTTGCCGACCGCCTGTTTCTGAAAGAGCGTAGCGGCAAGCTGGGACTGGGCACAGCTTACATCGCTGGTTTCAAATGGGCGTTGGAGCGCAGCTATGAGTATGTGTTTGAGATGGACGCCGACTTCAGCCACGATCCCAACGACCTGCCACGGCTCTACAGCGCTTGTCACGATGAAGGAAACGACGTTGCCATCGGCAGCCGCTATATCAGTGGCGTCAACGTGGTGAACTGGCCCATGGGACGTGTGCTGATGTCGTATTTTGCTTCTGTCTATGTACGGTTAGTGACGGGCTTCGATGTTCACGACACTACGGCAGGCTTTAAGTGCTATAAGCGCCGGGTGCTGCAGACCATCGAGTTAGACAAAATACGCTTCAAGGGCTATGCCTTCCAGATAGAGATGAAGTTCACTGCCTACAAGATTGGTTTCAAGATCAAGGAGGTGCCCGTTATCTTCGTCAACCGCCGCGAGGGCACCAGCAAGATGTCGGGCGGCATTTTCAGCGAGGCTTTCTTTGGCGTGATGCGACTGCGCTGGGATGGCTGGACACGCAAGTATCCCAAGATTAACAGTTAATAATTTTCTGGGCAGTCCAATAACTATTCAGCCTTTCGTGCTAACAGCAGTCTATTGATTATCAAACTGTTAGTATGAAAGGCTGAATTCTATTTACTGGTCAGGATTCTCCACGTAGCCTTGGTACTCGGGCACCAGTGCCGACATGACGGAGTCGTAGGCCTGGTGCATGGTGGCGCTGACATTGTCGGGACCCTGTCCAACGGGGTAGATGGGCTGATGGATGGTGAGGCTCAGGGGGTGCCAGGTGATGAAATGCCAGTCGCGCATGCGTGGCAGCACGTTGAACGAGCCGTTGATGGTCAGTGGCACCACGGGCAGCTGAAGTTCGTCGGCCAGCGCAAAGGCCCCCTTGCGAAACAGGCCCATGTGGCCGGTGAAGGTGCGGGCGCCCTCGGGGAATACGGTGACACTGTAACCAAGTTCCAGGATATGCCGGGCGTCCTGATATGTTTTTTTGATTTTGCTCACGCCGCGCTTATCAACCATGATCTGATGGCTGCGACGGCAGGCGTAGCCCACAAAAGGAATCTTGTTAATCTGGTGCTTCATCATCCACTTGAAGTTGCGGCCCAGGAAGCCGTAGATGAGAAAGATGTCGAATGCCCCCTGATGGTTGGCCACAAAGACGTATGACTGGCGCGGCTCCAGATGCTCGCGTCCCTCAACGTGGACGGGCAGCAACAGCGTGCGCAAAATGACCTTGGCCCACCAGCGTCCGGGGTAGTAGCCCCAGAAGTGGCCGTTGCCGATGGCACAGCCAATACCCACCTCGAAGGCGGTGACGATAGTGATGAGAACCACCACGGGTACCCCCACCACCAGCTGGTAAATACAATACAATATGTGTAGTATCTGTTTCATAGTTTCTTACCTCTGGCCAACGTTACAACGACTATTTCCGGTGGCGTGCCAATGCGGAAGGGAATAACCCCACCGATACCCGACGACACGTTGATGGCCCGGTTGCCCACATAATATAGCCCGCTGTATTCATGATACGTGAGCGCTGCCGGCGACAGTCCCAGCAGCGAGATTTGCCCGCCGTGGGTATGTCCGCTGAGGGTTAGCTGGCAGTGAGAGTGAGGCAGTATCTTGCGGCGCCAGGCCGTAGGGTCGTGCTCCAGCATGACGACGAACGACTGCCGCCGCAGGCCGTAGAGTGCAGAATTGATACGGCCATATTGCGGGAATCGGTTTTCGCCGTCGTTTTCCATGCCGGCAATGACGAGCGAGTCGGCGCCGCGGCGAATGATGCGGTGGTCATTGTTGAGCAGAGTCCACCCCAGGTCTCCCTCTTCGTTGCAAGTCTGTGTCACCTGCCGGTACTGCTGTTCCAGATCTTGGTCTACATACATGGCGTAGTCGTGGTTGCCCAGTACGGAGAAGACGCCATCGGGGGCTTTGAGCGTGGCCAGCAGGCGGCGGTGAGGATCGATGTCAGCGGGACACGTGTTTTGCAGGTCGCCAGTGAACACAATCATATCGGCCTGCTGGGCCGTGATACTGTCAACAGCCTCCTGGAGTATCTGCTTGCGCCATCCGTTGAAACTGCCTACATGGGCATCGCTGAATTGTACGATGCGATAGCCGTCAAAGGCTGGCGGCAGGTCGTCGGAGAAGAATGTAACATGACGCACGCGTACGCCCGTGACGCCCAGGAAGGTGCCGTAAAAGGCCAGCAGCCAGAGTGCGGCCAAGAGTGTGATGACTGTAGGGCGTACCCACCGTTGCCGGGCAGCGCGCATCATGCGCCAAGCCACGACGGTGACAATAGCCACTGCCAAGAAAAGCAGGCAGATATAGACGTCGGGGTGGAATAATATCAGTAGCTGTTGTGTCATGCCAGATTGGATGCTAAGAACTTACGTATCGACTCTACGGGTATACCGCGACGGTGGGCATAGTCGTTGAGTTGGTCTTCGCCAATGGTGCCTACACTGAAGTAGCGGGCCTCGGGGTGAGAAATCATCATGCCGCTGACGCTGGCATGTGGTTTCATGGCGCCGCTGTCGGTCAGACGGATGCCTATCTGGCGGAAGTTGATCAGGTGGTTGAACACAAAGTTAAGGCTGGCATCTGGCAACGAGGGATAGCCCACGGCGGGGCGTATGCCCTGCCAGCGCTCATTAAGCATTTCGGCAATAGAGAGATGCTCATGACGGGCGTAGCCCCAGTATACTTTGCGCACCTTTTCATGAAGCCGCTCTGCCGCAGCCTCGGCCAGGCGGTCGGCCAGTAGCTGCATCATCATTTTCTCGTAGGGGTCGTCATCGAAGTCGTGCTCCATGGCGTCGTCAACGGTGGTGGCAAAGATGGCTACCCGCGACTGGTAAGAAGAGTTTGCGGGGGCTATGAAGTCTGACAGGCATAGACACTCGCTGCCCTGCTGCTGCTGCCGCAGGCAAGGGATTCTTACCTCCATGGGGGTGTCGTCGCCAAATGGACGGCTTACGATAATGTCGTCGCCACTGCTATAGGCTCTGAAGACCTTGAAGAGGCCATGGGCGTGATAGCGCTGGCCATAGCGTAGCAGCCGTTGTTCGGCCTCAGCCTGCAACTGGGCTTTGTCAAGAGGCGGCATGTGAGCCGTCCCCCAGGCATGGAAAAAGTAAATCCAGTTGATGTAGGGCGCCACTTCGCTGACGGTGAAACTCATCTTCATACGCTATGTTATCGGGTATATTTTAAGGGTTCGCCAATGTAGCCGGTGTCAACATGTGAGTTGTGATAGACGGTATGTCCGTTGCAGAGCGTACGTACTACCTGCCAGCGGAAGGTGTGTCCCTGCAGAGGGCTCCATCCGCACTTGCTCAGAATACGGTCGGCGGTGAGTGTCCACAGACGGCCGGGGCGCACGATGGCAATGTCGGCCCGGTAGTCGGGGCGCAGGAATCCTCGACGGCTGATACCGAAGAGGCGGGCTGGGTTGTGGCACATCAGCTCTACGAGGCGCTCGATAGTGAGCACACCGCGGTCAACAAGTTCGAGCATGGTCACCAGCGAGAACTGCACCATAGGCATGCCGCTGGCGGCACGCTGGCAGCCGCCCTCCTTCTGCGCCAGCAGATGGGGGGCGTGGTCGGTGCCGATGACGGTGATGCGGCCGTCGGTGAGCGCCTGCTGCAGGGCCTCGCGGTCGTCCTCGCTCTTGATGGCGGGGTTACATTTGATGCGGGTGCCTAAGGTGGCGTAGTCGCGGTCGCTGAAATAGAGATGGCTGACGGTGGCCTCGGCGGTAATCATGGGCAGTGGGGCGTCGACGGCAGCGGGCGGCGTGAAGAGCGAAAGTTCGCGGGCTGTCGACACATGGGCTACATGGAGGCGGGCGTGGTATCTTTGAGCCAGTTCCACGGCTAAGCGGGTGCTCTCATAGCAGGCTTCAGCGCTGCGGATTTCGGGATGGTGGCTCACGGCGGGGTCGTCGCCATAGCGCTGCTGCGCTGCGGCCATGTTGCGACTGATAATCGTGGTGTCCTCGCAATGTGCCATGATGGGCATCGGGGCGGTTTGGAAGATGCGCTCCAAGGCCTCGCGGCGGTCAACGAGCATGTTGCCCGTTGAAGAGCCCATAAAGAGCTTGATGCCGGGTATGCGGTGGGCGTCGAGCCGTGCAAAGAGGTCGCTGTTGTCGTTGGTGGCGCCGAAGAAAAAACTGTAGTTCACATGGCTCTTCGTGGCTGCCAGCCTGAACTTCTCGTCGAGCGCCTCCAGCGTGGTGGTCTGCGGCACGGTGTTGGGCATATCCATGAAGCTGGTGACACCGCCGGCGGCGGCGGCTTGCGACTCTGTGTCGATGTCGGCCTTGGCCGTCAGTCCCGGCTCGCGGAAGTGTACGTGGTCGTCGATGATGCCTGGCACCACGAAGCATCCCGAGGCGTCGATGACGTGGTCAACAGGCACTTCGGGACGGTGGGAGCCTTCAGTAATGGTTAGAATATCTTTACCTTCAACGATGATGGTGCCGACGAAAGCTCTGCCTTCATTGACTATCGTGCCGCCTTCAATCAGCGTTCTCATTGGTTTGCGGCATATTGGTGAGTGGTTTTGTGGCTTGCGTCGGCGGCAGCACGGGGGCCGTCAGAGCGGCGCTGTCGCCCGGCTGGTTCGCCGGCTGTCCCAAGGGCGCCATATCATCGGCGGGGGGAGACGGCGGCGTGGTGTCACCGTCGTGAAGGCCCATCTGGCGCGCCTGGTTCTCGGTGGCCACCTGATAGTAGTCGCGCACGTACGGGTCGCTCTTGAACTTCTCCGTAGCTTTGCTCATGATGTCTTCTATCTGGGGCGTCAGCACGGGATAACGGTAGCTGCTGGTCATCATCATAAACACACCAGGGCCAAGGACATTGTCGAAATTCTCAACTATGAAGTTGGTCACCAACGAGTCCTCGCGGCGAGCTATCTCGTTGGCCTCCATCGTCAACTGCTCGTTGATGACAGCCTCATCAATGCCGTCGAGCAGCATCTGGCTCTGCTTGTGCGAGAGCTCGTTCATCTGGTTGTCGAGCTGGTTGTGAAAATCGATGAAGTCATAGAGTTTGTCGTTGAGCGGCGTGCCGCCGACGGTCTGCGAGGCATTGTCGATGCGGATGCTGATTTCGCCCATCTCAAGCACCATGGGCATGATGCTCTCGTCGTCCATGAAGAGGTTGGCCATGCGCACTGTGTCTAAGGGGCCGGAAAAGCGGAACTGTCCGTGAACGACCTCACAGGAGTCGATGTTTTTCAGTTCATTGTCCTTGATGGCCTTCAGATAGAGTTTGCTCCCGTCAAGAGCAGACACCGATGACTGCCCCTGCACCGAATAGTTTTCGGCGCACGATGCCAGCAGGCTGGCGGCCATCAATGCGTATAAGAATCTGTTCATATATGTGCGTTTGTCTTTACGCTGCAAATGTACACAGATATATTGACGTACGGAAATAAATTTGCGCAATTTAAAACTACGAGCCTATCTTTTATAGTTTTTTTGCCTCTCGCTCCAGTTCGCTACTGATTCGGTGGGTGGTATAGAGCTGCAGGATGGCGGCGATAAGCAGCGTCACCACCCACTTGTTGTACACATACTGCAGGTAGGTGATATGGCTCAGGTGGAGCATGTTGCCCTGACTGGCAATCATCAGCAGGGCCGACACGAGGAACATCACATCGCTCAACAGCATAATCCGCCGCAGGCGGCGGATAACGAAATTGGGCCCTTCATAGCGCTGCAGCATCTGCATGGACGTGAAGCCCACGGCGCCGAGGGCAAAAATGTAGGGCGCTAGGGTCCAGCCTGTGAGTGTGGCGCCTGCACCAAGAGCCATCAACAAGGCGCCTGCGAGGAAGATGGCCGTCTGGAGTTTACTCAGTTGCTTCATAGGAGGAAACGGGGGTGCTGGGGCCACGGTCATCATCGGAGAGCACGAAGATGTCTTCATCGTCATGCTTCATAAAGTAGCGCTCACGGGCTATACGCTCCATGGCCTTGGGGTTG
>OCTW011425481.1_pt1 | contig 16301 bp, 23 predicted proteins | sample 1539671 | NCBI WGS metagenome assembly OCTW01 (sample SAMN02144230, study PRJEB22623) | gut metagenome | biome: sheep rumen | host: Ovis aries | place: New Zealand
CACCCCCGCCGTCACTGCACATAAATTCACACGGTACAGCCGTTTTGAACCACGAGGAACTAAGAAATGCCTGATATTAAAGGAATCGGATACCTGCGCAACAAGCTCGCACAGAAGCGCGGGAGAATCGATCTGCGATACAGATTTTATGAGATGAAGCATCTTGCTAAGGACATGGAGATCAGCACGCCGCCCAAACTGCACGGATGGATGTCCTCATTTGGATGGTGCGGAAAAGCTGTCGACAGCCTGGCTGATCGTCTCGTGCTTCGCGGCTTTGAAAATGACACATACGGAATGTCCGACATATATCTGTTGAACAATTTGGACGTGCTTGCAGATTCTGCTGTGCTCGGAGCGCTGATTTGCGCGTGCAGTTTTATCTATATCTCGCAGGACGATTCAGGCTTCCCTCAGATGCGTGCTATTGACGGGCGTGATGCTACTGGCGTGATCGATCCGATTACCAACATGCTTACGGAAGGATATGCGGTATTGGAAGCTGACAAGATCACTGGCAGACCGAAGGTCGAAGTGTATCTGCTTCCGTATGAAACATGGCTGTATGAGGACGGGAAACACGTTTCCACGTTCAAACATCCTGCTCCGTATCCTCTGCTTGTTCCGGTGATTTACAGGCCCGACGCAAAAAGACCGTTCGGACATTCCCGCATTTCAAGAGCCTGCATGGATTATCAGGACAGCGCGGCAAGGACGGTAAAACGGTCTGAGATAGCGGCGGAGTTCTACAGCTATCCGCAGAAATATGTTCTCGGCATGGATCCGGAAGCGGAACGCATGGATAAATGGCAGGCTATGATGTCGGCATTGCTGAGGATTGATAAGGATGAGGACGGCGACAAGCCTTCAGTTGGGCAGTTCCAGCAGCAGTCGATGGCGCCGCACACTGAGCAACTTCGGATGTTTGCGGGGTTGTTTGCCGGAGAGACGGGACTCACGCTTGACGATCTCGGTTTCCCGAGTGCAAATCCGTCGAGCAGTGAAGCTATCAAGGCGTCACATGAGACGTTGAGACTGACCGCACGGAAAGCACAGCGGACTCTCGGCACTGGTTTTGTCAATGCAGGTTATCTTGCGGCGTGTCTGAGGGACAGCACCGATTACAAACGCAACCAGGTGGCACGGACAAGGGTTCTTTGGGAGCCTATTTTCGAGCCCGATATTAGCGCGATCGGCGCGATCGGCGACGCAGTCGGAAAGATTCAGACAGCATTCCCGGATTATTTCACGGAAGAAAAGCTAAGGGAGCTTACAGGTATTTGATATGGACATCACGCAGATTCTCAGAGTCTACGACAAAAGAATATCGGGGCTTTCTGTGGCGAATATCGCTGATTATGTGGCGGCTCAGAAATATGCACAGAAAACAGGCAAGGCGCTTGCGGATGTCATCTGTCAGTTTGTGGACGTATCTACGCTGACAGAGGCGGATGCTGTGCCGCTTTTCACGACAGCGCTTAAATATAATCATGGGAAGGTCCAGAAGGCGTGCAGAAGAGCGCAAAGAGCAATTAATAACAAAGCGCGTATTACTCTCGGACTTCTTGATGCGGAGTTTGACGCAGAGGCGGCGCGGACGGTTGCCCACAACGTGATTGATGCGTCGGAAGTAACGCCTGCACTTGTGCGAAATCTCGTGGTAAACAATTCCAACCATACTGTTGATGAATCTATTCGCATAAACACGGAGGCGCAGTCGGGCGTCGGTCTTGCGGTCCACATCACGCGGACTTATGACGATGTCGGTCTGCATGGCGGAAAAGATGATTGCCAATGGTGCCTCGACAGAGAAGGCGACTGGACTGATTACCAGGAAGCCTATAATGCAGGCGCCTTTGAACGACATCCAGGATGCGCTTGCGTGATCACATATGAGGTTGGAAAGACACGAACATGGTCAGGTGCGGGTTGGAACTGGAATAATCTCGACGACACTGGTCAATGAGGAAGCCTATGAACAGGAACAAAGACCCCGCGAGAGATAAGGAGGAATAGCACATGGACAAAGTCGGGAGACAATCCCCGACGGTGTCCGTAATTCTGCCTTATCATGAAACAAAAGGCCCTGAAGCTATTGAGCTCTACAACAAGAGCGAAAAGGATGCGCTTGAGTGGCAGGTCGCGCTCACTTATGACATTATGGCCGTTGACGACGACGGCCTGTGGGTCCATCAGAAATTCGGGTACAGCGTACCCCGACGCAATGGCAAGTCGGAAATGGCTCTTGCGAGATGTATTTGGGGACTTAAGAATAACGAGCGGATTCTGTACACAGCGCACAGGGCAAGCACAGCGCATTCCATTTGGGAACGCCTCAGCAGGCTTTGTGCGAAGTGCGACATCAATATTGAATCGTCATTTCGGGCATTTGGAAAAGAGCACCTGTATTGCGAGAATGACGGAATAATAGAATTCCGCACACGAACATCCACTGGCGGACTCGGCGAAGGCTACGACCTGCTAATCATCGATGAGGCGCAGGAATACACGCCCGAGCAGGAGACAGCGCTGAAATATGTCGTTACAGACTCGGCGAACCCACAAACAATCATGTTCGGAACTCCGCCGACAGCAATCAGCGCAGGAACGGTCTTCCCAAATTACCGCAAGAACGTTTTGCATAATGACTCCTATTCTTCCGGCTGGGCTGAATGGTCAGTGCCGGAGATGTCAGATGCGCATGATATAGACTTGTGGTATGAAACAAATCCTTCGCTCGGCACGGTTCTCAAAGAACGCACGATCCGCTCAGAGATTGGTGACGATAACACGGATTTCAACATCCAGCGTCTGGGGCTTTGGATTAAATACAATCAGAAGTCCGCAATCAGACGAAATGAGTGGGAAGCATTGCAGGTTAACAAGCTTCCGAAACTCAAGGGTCAGCTTTTCGCAGGCATCAAGTTCGGAGTGGACGGTCAGAACGCTGTACTGGCAATCGCCGCAAGAACAGAGGACGGCAAGATTTTCTGTGAAGTCGTCGGATGTCATCCAGTGAGAGATGGCATTACATGGATAGCTAATTTCTTGCAAAAAGCGGATGTTAGAAAGGCGGTTGTTGACGGAAAGAGCGGGACAGGCATCCTGCTTGACACCATGAAGAGCTTAAGGCTAAAGCGCCCTGAGACAGTGACGGTCGCCCAGTTCATCAAAGCCAACAGCCTGTTCGACATAGCAATGGAGCAGGGGACATTCGTGCACATGCAACAGTCGGCAGTGACGCAGGTCGTCACAAATTGCGAACGCCGGAAAATTGGAGCCAACGGCGGGCTCGGGTATCAGTCCATGATGGACGGTGCCGATATCGCATTGCTCGACAGCATGATACTGGCGCATTGGATATGCTCAGAAACAAAGGCAGAGAAGAAAAAACAGCATATTGATTATTAAGGCATCTCTTCGGAGGTGCTTTTTTAATACAAAAACTACGGATACCACCGGTTAAAGGGAAAGGAAACAAAATGGCCGAATTCAAAATCATTGAGACGCAGGAACAGTTAGATTCCATCATTACCACGCGGCTCGAAAGAGACCGCAAATCATATGCAAAACAATTTGAGGCTGATTACAAGGAAAAGGGCTGGAAGAGTCCGGAAGAGATTGAGGCGCTGACAAAAGACCTCAATGATCAAATCAGCACTTTGCAGACAGCAGCAGCAGACAAAGAAAAGATCATTGCGGACAAGGACGCAGAGATCGCCAAGGGCGAGAAATACAGGAACGACCTGGCTAAAACGAGAATCGTCATTGGAATGGGCCTGCCGATGGAAGAGGCCGAGCGTCTGATCGGCACAAACGAAACTGAATGGAAAGAAGACGCCAAGAAGGTTGTCGAGCGTTATCAGGGTTGGGCAAAGGCACAGAACAAGCCTTCCCCGATCGGCACGCCTGAGAGTACAGCAGGCGGCGGAACAACTCGTGATCAGTTCGCGACATGGGCGGCGTCGGCTTTTAACAATTAATTTTTTAGGAGGACATTATGTCTGGAATTTCTACAAATAGAACTAATATTACACTCCCCACTGACATTTCCGCAGAGATCCTGCAGAAGACACAGGAACAGTCCGCAGTCATGAGTCTTGCGAGACAGATCCAGCTCCCCGGCCGTGGCCTTACCATCCCGGTGATCACTTCCGATCCTGAGGCGGCATGGGTTGATGAGACTGCTGCTAAACCCGTAAGCAATCCCGGGCTTTCCACAAAGATCATGCAGGCTTATAAGCTTGCCGTTATCGTTCCGTTCTCTGATGAGTTCGCAAGAGATATGGGCGCTCTGTACGACGCTCTTGTCGCTCGTCTTCCGCTTGCGCTTGCCGCCAAATTCGATGCGACAGTATTCCACGGCACTGCTCCCGGATCCAATTTCGACACGTTTGCAGGCGTGACTGCTCAGACCATCAGCGGCACAGGCAACAGCTTCTACAGCGGAATCGTAGCGGCTGATGAGGCGATCGCCACCGCAGGTGGAATCCTCAACGGCTTTGCTATGTCTCCTCAGGCTAAGGGCGAAATGCTCAAGGCTGTCGACAGCAACAAGCGCCCCCTGTTCATCAATAACGTTGCTGAGGGCGCTGTTCCTAGACTGATCGGCGCTCCCGTCAGCTACGCTAAGGCCGCTTACAAGGCAGGCGACTCCAACACCCCTGACGTTCTTGGCTTCGCGGGTGACTGGACACAGGCCCTGTATGGCACTGTTGAAGGCATCAAGATCGACATGAGTAATCAGGCTTCCCTGCCGATCGGCACAAGCAACGCTATGATTTCTCTGTGGCAGAACAACATGTTTGCTGTTCGCGCTGAGATCGAGGTCGGCTTCCGCGCTGACACAAGCGTGTTCCAGAAGATCACAAGAACACACGCATAAGGGGCGCTTAAATGGGCACGGCTTTTGTAACGCTTGCCGAGCTCGAAGCACTTACGGGCGTGCGCTATACAGATGATGATTTGGTGCGGGCGGAAACAATGCTTCCGCTCGTATCCGATCTGATTCGAGTTGAAGGTCGCAAATACGGCGCCGATGTCGATGACAAAATCGAGGCGGATTCTGCTTATGAGTCTGTCGTGAAGATGATCACATGCGATGTTGTTGCTCGTGCAATGCGGCAGTCAAAGACGGGCGACCTGATGAGTCAGGAATCACAAAGCGCTCTCGGATATACCTGGAGCGGCACATATGCGATTCCTGGTGGCGGCGTTGCCATGTCGCTCATGAACAACGAGCGCAAAATGCTCGGCTTTAAGCGTCAGAGATATGGAGTTATGGAATTATGGGACGGTTCAGCGGACGAACAGTAATCTTATATGACAAACAACAGATTGGCGTAGACGGATTCAATCGTCCCGTTTATGAGGTTGTCCCTGTCACTGTTGACAACGTTCTTATTGGCGTTCCGACAGCGCAGGAAGTCACCGACACGCTCAATCTTACAGGAAAACGGGCGGCGTATACGCTCGGGATCCCAAAGGGCGATGAGCACGTGTGGACGGACCGCAAAGTCGGATTCTTCGGAGAGGTCTTTCGGACGATTGCATGTCCTGTTAGAGGGCAGGATGAACTTATCCCGCTTGACTGGTCGCAGAATGTAATGGTGGAGCGTTATGGGTAATCTTGAAAGATTTGTGCTTAACCGTGACGGCGTTAAAGAGTTGATGCAGTCCCAAGAAATGCAGGATGTCCTTGTTGATTTTGCGGGACAGGTTGCGGAACGTGCCGGAGACGGTTACAGCGTCTATGTCGGCATAACCCGCGCCAATGTTTCTGTCGGCACAGCGACCGAAGCCGCGAAGGCGGATAATCTCGACCATAACACGTTGGAGAAGTCAATAAGATGATAGAGCAGATCGTATTAGAATATCTATCTGAACACATGAGCGTTCCAGTGTTAATGGAGCTTCCGGAAGTCCCTTCCGAAGAATTTCCATTGATGCCGGAACGCTTTCTTGTTCTTGAAAAAGTCGGCGGCGGGATGTCCGACCACATAGGGGCTGGCTCGATTGCTGTTCAGTCCTATTCGCTTAATTCCCTTTATGAGGCTGCACAGCTTGACGAGGAAATGCGTTCGGCAATGTGGGGAATCATTGAGAGAAACGACATCAGCGAAGTGAGGCTCTCGTCCAATTATAACCACACGGACGTCAGAACAAAGCGTTATCGCTACCAGTCCGTGTTTGAATTTTATTTTTAGGAGGCAACTATGGCTGGAACAGCTACCAATGTAACAGCGGGCAAGCCGAAGACAGCGGGAGCGGTGTTTTGCGCACCTGTTGGGACAACCCTTCCGACCGATGCGGTGACGGCGCTTGCTAACACATTTAAAGACCTCGGATTTGTTTCTGAGGATGGAGTTACAAGAAGCATCTCCAAATCAACCACCAACATCAAAGAGTGGGGCGGGGGCGTTGTGCTGATCACGCAGGACGAGAAGACAACGACCATCAAGCTGAAGCTGATCGAGTACCTTAACGCAGAGGTGCAGAAGCTTGTACACGGCGATGACAATGTCACTGGTGCGATTACGACAGGGCTCGCTATCCACATCAACGATGATGAGGATGCAGAGCATGTTATCGTTATCGACCAGATCATGCGTGGCGGTGTCCCTCAGAGACTTGTCATTCCGAGAGGCGTTATTACGGAAATCGGCGATACCGTCTACAAGGGCAATGATACCGTCGCTTATGACCTTACCATCACAGCCCTCAAGGCTGACGACGGCAACATGGTCAACGAATACATCGGAGGCTAATCTGCATGATAAAGGGCACGTTAAGTAATGGGTTCGAGTTCCACATTGACGAGAACACATTTGATGATTTCGAGATTGTGGAGTTATTCGCAAAGGTCAATAAGAATCCTATTTTTTTAGGTGACCTTATGGAACGGTGGCTCGGGGCAGAACAGAAAACGGCGCTGTTGGAGTCCCTGCGAGGCGAAGACGGCAAGATCCACACTTCCCACGTGTTCAATGCTCTCACTGAGATCGAGAACATTATCCCCACAGTAAAAAACTGATTATCCTCGCCGACATGATGTCGAATTATCACGATGAATTAGTCTGCGATATGGCTGAAACATACAGGATTTTCGACATCAAGAGGGTACCTGCGTCGATTGCGGCTACCCTCGCTGTCGGTCTGAGGGATGATTCAAGGGTTAAACAAGCAAAGAGCGGAGCAAAAGACAGGCAGAGGGTAAGCGATAACACGCTTATGCTCGCTTATATCGTCGATTTGTTGCGAGGCGTCAGCATTGATGATGATGCGTCATTGCGTCGATGGTACATGACCCCTCAACAGGAACGCGATGAAACAGAGCACGAAATCTTTGATTCGCCCGAAGCCTATCGGGCACGTTGGAAAGAAGTAACGAGGAATTAACATGGCTACTTTAGGACAGGCATATGTGCAGATTGTTCCGTCTGCAGAAGGAATATCGAGCTCACTCAGCAATGTCCTGAGCGGGCCTGCAGATTCTGCCGGACAGGATGCCGGAGATAAATTTAGTTCTGGTTTCGGCTCGAAAATGAAGAGTGGACTTATGGCGGCTGGCGTAGGTGTTGCGGCTTTTGGTGCCGCTGCCGGCGCGGCGCTTGGCAAGTCCATAAGCGATGTATCCAAATACGGCGACCATGTCGACAAGATGTCTCAGAAGATTGGAATGTCACGCGAGGGCTTCCAAAAATGGGATTATGTCCTGCAAAGAGCAGGAACATCTATTGACAGCATGGCGCCCGTTATGAAGACATTAAGCAATGCGGCAGTGAGTAATTCTGAAGCGTTCCAGCAACTCGGAATCAGCCAGGAAGAAGTTGCAAACATGTCGCAAGAGGAGCTGTTCGGCAAGACCATCGAGGCTCTTTCGGGTATGGAAGAGGGCGCGGAAAGAACCGCGCTCGCATCTAAGCTGTTAGGGCGCGGCGCTTCCGAGCTTGCACCGCTGATTAACGGCGGAACCGATGCCATTAACGAACAGATGGAAATGGCGGAAAAATACGGCATGGTTATGTCGGATGATGCCGTCAAAGCTTCCGCTGATTTTGTTGACGCGCAGACTACTCTCGGCATGACGGTAGGCGGCTTGAAAAACCGTCTGACTGCAGAATTTCTTCCCGCCGTGACCGACGTCACAAACGGACTGGCTAAGATGTTCGCGGGCGACATGAGCGGACTGGACGACATCAAGAATGGTATTGGCGAGTTTGTCGGAACCATTGCCGAGAAGGTGCCCGAGATGATAGCAAAGGGCGGCGAAATGATCGCAGGCTTTATCCAGGGCGTAGCCGAAAGGCTCCCCGAGATGGCACAGGCGGCGGCTAATGCTATCAAGGGATTTGCGGAAGGATTCGGGCAGAACAGCGAAGGCGGAGTCGAGTTGTTGGGCAAAGCGGGCGAGTTGATGTTATCGCTTGGCAGCGCATTGCTTGAGTCAGCAGGTATTATTATCCCTGCTTTGATTGAAGCTATTTGGAATTTCATTACTGGTACCGACTGGGTTGCGCTTGGCATGAATGTCGTTAACGGCATAAGAAATTCCTTTACGAAGAATTTCCCGACGGTTGTGTCTTATGTTCAACAGTTCGTTCGGAATGTGGCTCAAAAGCTTGGATTCTCTGGATTGGCCTCCAAAGTAAGCAGAGTGTTCAACGAAGTCAAGTCAAAAATCACTGCTCCCATTGACAGCGCAAAGTCGCTTGTTGACAGCGCAGTATCCAAAATCAAAGATTTCTTCCCCATTTCCGTTGGTAAGATTCTCGACAATATCAGCCTTCCGCATTTCAGCGTTAACGGCGGCGAATTTCCGTATGGCGTAGGCGGCAAAGGTTATATGCCTAGTTTCGACGTATGGTGGGGCGCTAATGGCGGACTTATGGACCGTCCGACACTGTTTGGAGCAGGCGAGGCAGGGCCCGAAGCGATCATGCCGCTTGACCCATTCTGGAAGCGCATGGACGATATGGCGGAATCAATCATTGAAAGCGTGGCAAGCGTCACTGGAGGCGGCGAGACGGTTGTCAATCTGTATATGTATCCCGGCGGACCGCAGATGGATCAGGCGATCGTCAGGTCATACGACAGAGGCAAGAGGAGGGGGCTTAAATGAGCGAGCTCGATTACATCAAGATAAACGGTGAAAGCATCAGACGGCCCCCGGGATTCGCTCCGGAACGTGAAGACATCTATCGCGGCGACTATGTGACCTGCACGGGTAAGACCATTGCGGACAGGATCGGGTGGAAGTATTCCGACATGTCACTGGAATGGGACGCCCTGCCTCAGAGCATGGTTGATGTGCTTGTCGGCATGAGTGGAGCATGTACGCTTGAATTTGACGATACGGACGGCGAGATTCACGAGGAACAGGTCGTACGCACGTCTATTGTCGCTCTGCGCCATAAATACACGCAGGGCGGAGTTACTATTTGGAAGAATGTAAAAACGCAGATAATGTTCATTGGCTCGCATACGTTGGAGGAATAAGTCATGTCTACGATCGCAGAACAGAATCTCAGACAGATAAGGGATTCGATGGAAGTGTATTGTGGCATGACTGCACGCTCCAACGCAAATCTTACTTTTGCTGTTACCGGCGATGTTGCAGTCAAGGATACCAACGCTAACACATCTCTTGATACAGAGACATGGTCGATGATAAGATTTGCCGATTTTCAAGGGGACGGCTTCCCGCTTGACGGGTCGTGTATTCTCAAGGAAGCGACCATCGAGGGATCACTGGAGAACGGCAAGGCAGGTATCCGCACCGACATCGGCGGAACAGCAACGGTAACGATCGGCAACACGACATCCGTTGACATCGCTGCGCTGACGATTGTGGTTACTTCGGGCACTGGCACGATCACGGCAAATGGCGTTGTATATCAGGCACGTCGGTCGGTTATTATTCCAGTCAATGCCAATAGAATCACATTGGTGATAGCATCAGACGACGAGGAACGGCGGTTAGAGATAGCATCCATAACGCCTGGTGTCTCTATTGCTTTCGACAATAACAATCTTGTATCAGTATCTTTGGATCTCCGCAGTGATTTATCTATCATTGGCGGAGATTTTCCTATATCTGCAATTGAGATACAGGCATACTGGCCCGATGACATTGCGGAGGCTATATCCAATATCGCTGACGATGTGCCGATTTGGTATTACGCAGGATACGATGGAGATTATTCGCCCACGCGAAATTTTTATCTTTCAGAACCTGCATCGCAGACAGACGGCCTTCTGACTATCAAAGGCGAAGACGCGAGCTCAAGACTTGCCGACGCTGATTCTGTGGAGATTCAGAGACTTGATTCTTCCAGCCAGAACGGAAGCAAAGTCCTTTATGAGTGGTTTGTTAAATTGATTAAGCAATCGGGCATCAAGTTAGATTATCGGCAGAAATCGCCGGCCGTTAACACATCTGCATCGAGTGGCGTTCGCACAATGATTATGCAGGGCGGGAATGCTCGTGATTATATACAGGAAATCATGACGATTGCGCACACTCATACATTTTGGCCTGTATTTGTTGACGCAGGGATACCACGCATTACATGGTCAAAACCAACGTCAAAATGGGACATCTACGAGGAAGACTGCGGAGATGTAACGCAGATCGTTGACAGGAATCTTGCAAGGCTGATAGCTGACGGTGATTATGGTATCTATAACACGGTCGTCAGAGAAAATGCGTGGTCTACGATTCAGAAAGACATATCAATCAAAGAGAATCAGCAAATTATTAAGAATTTCTCTGATTCAGAATTGTATTGGGCTTATCAGGTCTCCTACCGCAAAAATTATGTGTGGAGACGCATTAACAGCGTGGCGTGGATCCCGTCCAAGACATCCGTTCAGAAGACCGTTACGGAAAAGAAAAAGAAGGTTAAGAAGTGGTTTTACCGCCCGACATTGTACGGAAAGCGCCTCAAGGTTTCCATTGACAGCAAAAAGCTCGTCCCTGCATCGAAACGATCGGGATCAACAGCGAAGGTGTCCCCGCTTGCGATTGGTAAGCTGTATCAGAGCGGAATACTTATTTACCCGAGATATGACCGCCTGTTTGAGTTGTCCAACCTGTCGGGCTCTTTCACATGGAAAGGCAACCCCAAGATGCAACCACGTGACGTCTTTACTTTCCATCACCTCGATGGCACGACTACCGTCTGCACGATCGAATCGATCGAACTCAGGCATTCGGAAGGTGGAACAACGGCGGAGATTGTATACAGGGAGGGAATTGTCTGATGGCGTGGCAAACACCTTATACGAGTTGGTCCAATGGTAATCTGTTTACCTATGAGGACATGAACAGAATAACAGGCAATATTAACTATCTGTATCCAGCTGCCAATTTGCCGACGGTAACACAAAATGATTTTTTAACGGTCACACTGTGGCATTCCGTGTTGAGCGCTCTCCAAACACTCATATTTGTGTCGGGAGTGGCGGCGGATGTCCCGGGCGACGAGATGACCGCCGACACAATGAACGATGTCGAGGACCTTATCCAGAGAATCGCTGACAGGATCGAACTGAATATTGCTCAGACGGTCGCAACGGTTTACTCGGGTGACGATGTCCGGGCAGCCGAATCGGGCGGATATACAGACATTGCCGAGAATTATGTACGAGGAGGGCTGTAAATGGCTTTCGTTGATAGAGTTGTTGAACACCCTGGACGGGTGAGATTAACACCTGTTGAGGGCGTAGAAAATGTATATGACATGACCCGAGAAGAGGGCACGGTCACAGAGGAAGGCACTCCGCTCAATGCCACCAATTTGAACGCAGAGATGCGGAATTTAGCTGATGAACAGATGGCGGACATCAGTGATGCGGTCACAGTTGACGCGGCGGGTAATGTCCACACACGCAACCTGCAGGCGGGTTATGTATCGCATTCGCACGCTTCGGGGTCTACTACCGTAACAACACAGGTTACGTTCTCAAGGGCGTTTGCATCAATTCCGCATGTTGTGGCAACGCCTCAGACGGTCGCTCCGCATCAAAATTTTGCTTCTGTTTCCGACATAACAACGACGGGCTTTAAGATTACCACATACCGCGCAACGGCAGGCTCGATCGTGGCAAGATGGATAGCGCACAGGTGACGATATGACGATACAAACGAACGTTGGCGGAGTAACGACATACATGCACAGTGCTTTCGCTATAGACGCAAGCGGAACAGGGTTCAGCCTTACCGAATTTGATGGAGCTGTTTATGTTGGAAGCTACACAGACAGGTCGAGCACAGAAAGCACGGACCCGCACACGTACACGTGGATCCTGATGGGCGGTACTGACATCGAGACGGAACCGGAAGATGAGGGCGTAGACCCAGACATCTACAACCTGCAGAATGATGTGGAATCGTTGAGGGCCGTCACCAATCAGAACACGGCAGACATTCAGGAAGTGCAGGAAAGCATTTGGAACACTGGAGAAGAATAAATGGCTGTTAAAAGAACATACAGATTAAATCTGAAAAACTACGGAAACCTTCCCGCAATCATGCTTTCGCAGTATGACGAAGGTTATGCGCTTGAGTTCGAGATCCGCGATGGCATGGAAGCTGCTGGTGACCTCAGCGGTTATACTGTGACGCTCAAGGGCACAAGGTACGACACGCTGTCTTACAGCTTTACAGGAACGATCTCGACCAATGTGCTGACATTTGTCATTGATACAACCATGACAGCATGCGCAGGCAAGGGTACGGCGGAGATCGTGATTACCGGAAGCAATAACGTTGTGTTTGCGACATTCAACATGCCTGTCTTTGTCGAAAAAGCGGCAGTCCCTGATGGGACTATCGATGCAGATGTCGAGCGAGCGCAGGAGATCGCAGAGCAGATCCAGCAGATCGTGGATACCGCTGCGGAGCAGACCACATCCGAGGCGGAGCGCATCGTAGCTGATCTGGAGGAGGACGTTTCTGAGTTAAAGAGCGGATTTAATGACTTATACAACACTGCTTACGTCACCGATTCTGCCAGTGGCGGAGTTGCTCATTTCGTTGACGGAGCAGACAACGTCCCGCTGAAATCTCTCAAGGTTGCCATTGAACCTGTTCAAGGAGGCAGTGGTGACCCGTCACCCGATAATGTCAGACCTATCACAGGATGGGACGCAGTTAAGATTTATCACAGTGGTGAAAATACAGAAGATGCAACCGAATACGACATCTCCCTTTCCTCCGCAGGCACAGTCTACGGCGGAACTTTAGATGTGTCGAGTGGCGAGTTGGTTATCAATAAGAAGATGGTCACGTTTGACGGGTCAACGACATTTAATCCCATAGCATCGTACAACAACATCTTTTACACAAACATCACGGATAATGTGGAAAATGAAACGGTCGATATACTGACCAACATGGGCTTTACTCCGACCGACTTTTCCTATTCACACATGATAGCTTCTGCTCCGTCAATTTCCTTGCACAATACAAATCAAAAAAGATTATATATTTGCACGGAACACACATCTGTTGATGCTTTAAAAACTTGGCTTGCGTCTAATCCGCTTCAGGTGGTTTATCCGCTTGCCACACCCATCACTTACAACCTCACTCCCATAGAGGTCAAGTCCTTGCTTGGCGTCAATAACATCTGGTCGAATGCGGGTGATGTTGAGGTGGAATACAGAGCAGATACGAAGCTGTATATCGATAAGAAACTGGGGGTGTAATCTATGGACACAACCAAAATCATTAAGGGAGTCGTGGGTGGTGGTCGGTACACCGTGACTTCTCCCATCGTCAAAGAGGATTACGGACTTTATCTCAAGATAGAGGGATTGGAACTGCCGTCAACGTATGAGGTGGACTTTTCCAATGAAGAGCATTCGGGAACGTCCGTGACCATGATAGGCAATTCAGACGGAGTGTTGATTCCTGCACAGTTCATCAAGAGCGGAAAAGATGTATTTGCGTTTCTCTACCATGTCGGGGATAACTACGGCAGAACCGTTTTTAAATTCCGCATCCCCAACAAACTGCGACCAGACCGCACCGATGAAGAACCTACTCCAGAAGAGCAGTCAGTGATTGACCAGACTATTGCCGCACTCAATGACGGTGTAAGCAAGGCACAGGACGCACAGGAAGCAATCGAGAATATGTCCGTATCTGCTCAGACTTTGGCAGAGGGCGAATCCGCAACCGTCACCAAATCCGAACAGGAAGGTGTTGTGCATCTCGAATTTGGTATCCCTGTTGGGGCAACTGGCGCACAGGGGGAGCGTGGCGAAAAAGGCGAGAAAGGCGACCGTGGAGAACAGGGAATACAGGGCATACAAGGCGAGCGTGGACTGACTGGCGCAAAGGGTGACAAGGGAGACAAAGGTGACAAAGGTGACACTGGAGCAACAGGTGCTACTGGACCACAGGGTCCGCAGGGCATCCAAGGCATACAGGGACCCGTAGGACCTACAGGACCACAAGGCGATGATTATGTTCTCACAGAACAGGACAAGCAGGACATTGCTGAACTCGTTGACGCTGGTGGGATGGTGGTTACGGCTACCCTAATAAGTGGCATTTTGTACAGTGTCGATAAAACCTATGCTGAGATTGGATTAGCAGTCACGGAAGGCAGTAATGTTGTCCTTATATCAGATGGCAATGCGTATCCATATGCAGGTATGATGTATTTCCAAAGCGCACCAGTCATCGCTTTCGGCAGTTTCTTTGCTTATGATGGGACGCTTGTCAGCGATGGCTTTATCGTGGCTATGGACGGTGATGATACCCTTGCACAGAAGATTCAGAGTGAGTCTACGATTCCTACAGTCAATGTTGACGATGTGCAGATTAACGGTACTTCAATCGTAACGGATGGTGTGGCGAATGTGCCGATTGCAACAACGACAACCAACGGCGCTATGTCCGCACAGGACAAATCCCGTCTTGATTCTGTCTATGCTGACTATTCAAGCGCACTTACGGCATTGGGGGTGATTTGATATGGCAACTCCATTAACAGATAGTATCAATGCACTTACTACCTATGCTAATGAGGTCACAGGGGCATCGGATACGACTCTGAGTGATGCGGTACATACGCTTGCGAGTGGGTATGGTGGGGGCGGAACATCCTCATGGACAAAGGTTGCTGAAACGAGTTATCAAGTCAGTACGACGAGCACAAAATCGGAAACTGTAGATACATTGGAAACAGGGCATAGTGAGATATGGACAAGTGACAAATGGGTATATGTGCGTATTCGTGATACGGCGGGTAAGAGATCTGGGCATTTCTATGGGACTGACCAGTTTTTTATGAATAGCTTTCCTGCAAATGACAGTATATCACCAAATATAACAACAGGGGTGAGATTCATTATTCGATGTGTATCAGGCTTATTTGCGATTAGCATGTATAACGATCAATCCGGTTATGGAGTATACGCCGATAAGATTTATGAAGATGGTAGAATCGAAATCAAAGAACGTTATAATTCCAGCATTTCCTTAACCGTAGACGGCACATATAAGGTCGAAGTCTACTTACTTGACCCAGCGGGTGGAGTATCAATTTTTGAATAGTAAGAAAGGAGAAATTATAATGTATCAGTATTATATTACCGAAGTTCGCAAGACTACCACAGGCGAGTTCGAACACGATAACTATTGGGTTTATGACGAGAATGAGCAGACCGCAAGACTCAAAGGAGAAGGCAAATTCCACGAGGTTCTGTCGAGAGCGGCAACGTCCACATATGCAGAACACGGAGCTATCCTGTTTACTTCCACCTGCTACCCTATCAAGCATGAGTGCTATGTGCATGGGGTAGAGGTGAGCGAGGACTAAAACGGCGAATGCTCTGAAGCCATTAGAACTCAACAAGCCTCCGTAAAGTCGGACGGACTGGCAGACCGATAGAACTGCTTAAAGCACCATTTTACTCAGTTGCGAAAATTTAATAACTATCAACCAGAGGGCGGAAAAATCCGCTCTCTTTTCTTTTGAATCTATGAGGACTTGTGCCAATGGACACATCTATCATCTGCGGGATCATCGGCGCAGCATCGGCTATCATCGTATCTGTCATAACGGCGGTCTACAATAATAAGCTGATTGCTTACAGACTTGAACAGCTTGAACACAAAGTTGATAAACATAATTCGGTCATCGAAAGGGTCTACAAGCTCGAAAAAGAAGTCGCAGTGATTGAAGACCACATCGATGACGGAAAGTGAGGACATATATGAAAGAATTTCTCACGAGTAACGAGCCAAAATACAGACTCGCGCGCACCATCGTGCAGGGACTGAT
>OCTW013378191.1_pt1 | contig 16292 bp, 12 predicted proteins | sample 1539671 | NCBI WGS metagenome assembly OCTW01 (sample SAMN02144230, study PRJEB22623) | gut metagenome | biome: sheep rumen | host: Ovis aries | place: New Zealand
GCGCTCGGCCAAGGGCATCAGGCCTTGGACGCTCTGCTTGCAGAGAACTCCTGAACTCCAAGAAGTTGAGCGAATGCGAAACTTGAATTAATAATAATATGTACGCGTCGCGCGAAACAAAAAAAACGATGCATCCAAGCAGCACTTTGGCTGCCTGAATGCATCTCACTAAATGATTGTTATTAGCAAACTAAAAACCGCAATTTGTGAAAGTCGGATATTTTCCCGTCATTGTTTCTTAGGCACAAAAGACTCCCAGGTCTGGTCATCAAAGAAAACCCGGATCTCGGTTATCTGACGTCTGGGCTTCTCGACGATGGTCAAGTCGGGCCTGGTCACACCCCTCGACGGTCTTGCCTGAGACTGCTGGCCTCGAGAATCGGCCGAGGTGGTGGGATAGGGGGCTGGTGTGGGGTCATCAAAAATCAGCATCGGGTTCTGCTGACTACCAGTGTCGGCTTGTGGAGCTGAATCTTCAGCAGCATCTTTTTCGTCGTCATACATCTTGCCCTTTCCAAACATCAGCCAGTCGGTGTTGATAGCAGGCACCTTGTTCTTGATGGCCTCGACGATGTTGAGTGTCGGACGGGTGCGTCCATTGAAGATACTGCTCAATGATCCTTCGGACATTCCGATGAACCCGGCGAACGTTTTTTGAGTCATGTGTTGACTCTCCATGATCTGTCTTATTCTATCCTTCATAGCGTTTAGTGCTATTTTTGGCCACTTTTGGCCGTTTATTTTTCGATTTACAAAGGTAAAGCAAAAATTTGGAACTCACAACTTTCCTGAGAGAAATTTTTGTTTTAAAATGGTTAATTTTCAAATTTAATAGTTTAAACTTCAAAACTCAAAACACCGCAACACTGCTTTTAGAAATACAAATCTAAATTTAGACCTCAAAAGTGCACCAAAAGCTTTCTATAGGGGTTTTAGATAAAAAACTGGTTCTAAATGTGTTATTTATGTCTAAACTCTGTCTTTTAGGAGGTTTATGCATGGTTCAGGTTTCCAAAACCGCCGATTTTCAGCCGTGAAAATGCGAGCAAACCGCATAACTGATTGGTTTTTAGTTAGTTATTGTTGTTTAGATGTGGTTGTATAAATATGTGTTTGCGTATTTAAATTCAAATGTTTTGGTTTTTAAACACACCATTGGTTAAGTGGTTTTGTGTTTTGTTTTCTGAATTTATGGTTTATAATTCGAAAACATGCAAGTTGTTTTGTGTAGTTTTGTTTTGTAAATTTGCAAAACAAAACTCACAATGAATGTTAACACAAAACTCGGGGAGCGAAAATTGAGGCAAAAAACGCGTGGTTGAAAAATTCTGAAATCCTGCTCGGAAAGTTGAAAATTTTCAATTCTCAGAGGGATGTTTTTGGGCTAACTACCCTATTTTACAGGAATTTAACCCTATTTTTTTGTGCACGAAAAATTCGGATTTTTCGCGAAAAAAGAGTAAAAAAACGGGTATTTTTAGTGCAAAATGAAGAAAACCAACTCCTTCATCAGCTCTCCAATGCTGGTATTTGGGTTGTCCAGACCCTTACTTTTGGCATCTGTCTCGCGAATTTTACCGATAATCTGCATGACCTTCATGCCTGAGTAATTTCTCATGCCAAGCATGTATTCCCTGGCAGCCCACCCCGACCGGAGGTCCAACCACTGTGCCAGATCATTCTCGTTTGTCTTGTTCGGTGCGTAGAAGGCGAGCATCAGGTTCTGAAAATAAGTGAACAAAACAGGTATCAACATGAAGGCACTCCCCGACTTCGGGTTCTTGTCGAAGTAGTTAATGATGCGATTGGCCTTGACAACATTTCTCTCGGCGATGGCACTTCTGAGCTCGAAACCGTTGAAATCCTTGCTCACTCCGATTTGTCTTTCCACAATCTCGGGTGTCACTTTTTTCGGTTCGTTCTCCGACATTGACAACACCACCTTGTCGAGTTCCGATGCCAGACGGCTCAGGTCAGCTCCGATGTGTTCAGCAATCATTTGTGCCGACTTGTTGTCTATGGTGCATCCTTTCTCACGCAAGTGGGCTTCGATGAACGACGGCAGCTCATAGTCTCGCTTTTTCTTGCTCTCGAACACCACTCCTGCCTTTTGCGCAATGGTCAGTATTTTTTTCCTGCCATCGATCTTTCCGTTCTTGTAGGCAATGACCAAGACGGTGGACGGCTGCGGTTTTTCCAAATAGCTTTCCAGCCTTTCCCAGTTCTTGATGTTCTGCGCCTCCTTCACTATCACCACCTGTCGCTCAGCCATCATGGGGTAGCGTCGCGCCATGTCGGCCACCTGTCCGGCGTTGACATCCGCTCCGAAGACGACGGTCTGGTTGAAATCGCGCTCCTCTTCCCTTAGGGCATGTTCGGCAATATAGTCTGTAACCAAGTCGATATAGTAGGATTCCTCGCCCATAAGCACGTAGACAGGGGCGAAGATGCCCGCCCTGAGGTCGCGCATCACCGTGTCGAACGTGGTTCCTGTTGCCTTCTTTTCCGCCATAAGTTTTGGGGATTACGATAATAATTTGTAATTTTGCTGCAAAATTACTTCATTTTTTGCAAACCACAAAACAAATGCAGCCTTTAAACCTGCCCCAATATGAAATAAAAGTAGCGCAGCGCAATGGCCGTCTCACCATTTTCGACGACCTTCGCGGCCGCCATGTGGCCCTGACGCCCGAGGAATGGGTGCGGCAGCATTTTGTCCATTTCCTCATCGACCACCGCAGCTATCCGGCGGGTCTGATGGCCAACGAGGTGCAGCTGCGCGTCGGCGACAAGCACCTGCGTTGCGACACCTTATTATATAATAGGGAGCTGCAGCCTCAGATGATTATTGAATACAAGGCCCCAACAGTGGCGCTCACGCAGCGGGTCTTCGACCAGATATCGGCCTACAACCTGCTGCTGCGCGTCCCCTATCTGACGGTTTCCAACGGCATGCAGCACATCTGCTGCAAGATGGACTACGACACGCAGACCTACCATTTCCTGCAGGAGGTGCCCATGTATGGCGACCTGTGAGGGAGAAAAAGAAGAAAAGGGAAAGGAAAAACGGAGGATACGAATCCCGACCACACTGAGCCTACCCCGCCGGATGACCTTTTCGGTAGGCCCAGAGCTCCATAGAGTTAATGAGATTTTGCCAGAGCACGTAGCAGCCTGCGCCAACCGACGCCACTGGATTCAGATACATGTAGGCCACCCAGATAGCCAGTGCGGTGTTTTTCTGGAACAATGCCTGTCCGCTATTGATGTGCTCGCCGAGGCGGTGGCCTATACCACGGCCCACACCAAACTGAACAAAGCAGAGCAAAAGCGTCAGCAGTGCGATAGCCATCAGCAAGACGGCAGAGGCTTCGCTGTGAACAATGTTCTTCACAGTGATGCCCGAGGTGATGGAAAGCGAAAAGGCCCAGCAGTAGAAGCTGAGGTTAGGCATCGACACGATGCTCTTGTGGAAGCGTCCAACAGGCTTGACAAAGGGTCCCAGATGCTGAACCGACCAGCCCAGCACGAGGGGGAGCACCAGCACCAGCGCCACCTTCTCCAGTATGATGAGGAAGGCAGCCCAGAAGCTGACATGGGCAGTCTGCTCGAGCAATGGGAACACAAACGGAATCATCAGCGCCGACGCGAACGAGGAAATGACGGTGAAGGCCGACATGGTTGAGATATTGCCACCCAGTTTTCCTGTCACCACGGGGGCAGCGGCGGCAGACGGGGCGATGACGCATGTGAGCACGGCCTCCCAGAGCGTCTTCTGCATGGCATTGTCGCGACACCACAGGATGACGGCCACGTTGGCAGCCACGAGCACCAGCTGCGCCACGAGCACGCCGACATGCCAGCGGTGGGGTCGCATCTGGTGGAAATCCACCTTGCAGAACGTCACGAACAGCGTGCTGAACACCGCCATGGGAAAGATGACATTGATGATTGCTCCCAGGCGGTCGCCCAGCTGGTCGAGGGCCGGCACCCACAGAAACGTCAGATAACAGACGCTACCCACGGCGATGGCCACGGGCAGCGTCCAGTTTTTCAGAAAAGTCAGCAAGCTCATTCTTCGACTTCTTCTTCCTCTTCGTCACTCTCCTCGGGGTTGATTTCCAGCAGTTCAACCTTGAATATGAGCGTCGAGAAGGGCTTAATGTCGCCTGCCTCCCTCTCTCCGTAAGCCTGTTCCTGCGGAATATACACCTCCCAGATGCTGCCCACAGGCATGTGTTCGAGGCCTATTGCGAAGCCTCTCACCACGTCGGTCAGCGCAAATGTGGCGGGCTCATCACGCTCGTATGAGCTGTCGAAGACGTTTCCGTCGATTGTCCTTCCCTCATAGTGAACGCGAACCCTGTCCTCTTCTTTCGGCATGGGGCCGTTTCCGGCCTTCAGCACCTTGTACTGCACGCCGTCTTCCAGCTTCTTCACGCCCTTTTTCTTGGCATTCTTCCGAAGGAATTCCTCGCCAGCCTTCTTGTTGTCTCCATACTTTGCCAGCATGCGTTCCATTCTCATCGAGGTCATTTTCTTCTCAGCGAACTCTTCGGCTTTCTCTGCGTCCATCAGCGTTTTGCCATTGAGCACGTCGCACATGGCCTTCACCATCAGGTCAATCGAGATGCTTTTCGTGCTGTCGGAGTCAAAAAAGGCGGTGTTGATCTGATTCACCATCGACTGCCCCACCTGCATTCCAATCATCTCTCCGCTGACTTTGGCATGCTGGCTTGTGCCTTTGGCTATGCGCACGGCTTCCTTTAAGCCACTGATGAAGTCTTCGCGGAAGCGGTCCATGTCCACGTCCAGGCTCTCTGTTGCATACTCCTTGAGCCCTTGTGCCTGAGCTATGCCGATGGCATACGACAGGGAATCGAGTTCCGAGAGGCCTGCCAGATTGCCCGGCCCAACGCTCTGCTGGGCTGTTGCTGTCACGGCCAGACCTGCAAACAACGAGGTCATGGCCAGTTTTTTGATGGTTTTCATTGCTTTATTGTGTTATTTGTCATTGACTATCAGACTGCAAAGATACGACATTTTTTCCATTTAGAACCCTTGCATGAGGAAAAAACGCTGTATGGGTACGGTAAAAGGCGACAGCTGCGTCTGAAACACGCGGCCATATTGTGTGATTTTCTGCGGGCTCCATGTGAGAAACAGGCGCTGCCGCGCACGACTCAGCGCCACATAGAAGCGACGTCTTTCCTCCTCGAGTCCCTGTGGCGTCTGCCGCGCAAAATAGCCCGGATAGTTGGCATCGGTGCAGTCGAAGACCACCACATTGTCAAACTCTAGCCCCTTTGCCTTGTGCACGGTCGACACAAACACCCGCTCGGTCATGCTGCGACTGCCGCAGAGGTCGCTCTCCTTGTAGGTATTGATGTCGGTAAGGTGCCCTTGCAACTGCTCATAGAGCGAACGTTCGTGTGGCAGCACGACGTCTTCGGCCAAATAGGCCATCAGATACGACATCTTCTCAATGGGCCTCACGAGCCCTGCCTCGAGCCATTGGTGGTAGGCGTAGGCCATTTCGGTGACCAGTGCTGGCGGCTCGTCGGCGGCAAAACGTCGGTAGAGCATCTGCCGCGTGTGGGCATACACCTCATGGTAGGCCACCTTGAACTTCTGCAGTGTGTGCCTGTGCTGGGCGATAAACGCATCCTGCTGTGGCAGCAGCCGCTCTGCCGCCTCACGGCAATGGCGCACCAGGCTCACGGTAGCCATGATGTCATCGTCGGCCAGATGCGAGTTCTGTCCCTCCAGTTGGAGCGTCTGCAACAGGTCTTTCAGCTTATGGCTCTTCAGCCTTGGGTAGATGAGCTGGGCGATGCGCAGGGAGTCGAGACCTCCCCCTACCCCTCCGAAGGAGGGGAGTGCCTGCGGGAATGGGGAGCGCTGCTGAACTCCCCTCCTTTGAAGGGGCTGGGGAAGGTTCTCAATATTGCTTTCCAGAATATGCATGTCGAAGGATGCATTGTGGGCCAGCAGCGTTGCGCCCTGGGCATAGTCCAGGAAACGGCTCAGTCCCTCGGCAGGCGACAGGTGCTCATGTCGCGCGTACTCCTCCACCATGGGGTTGGGCAAAGTGCCCAGCATGGGCGGAATGGGCCGGCTGGTCTGCAGGAACACGTTGAACGGCTCGCCCACCAGCTGTCCCTGTCTCAGTCGCACGGCAGCTATCTGGATGATGTTGTCTTCAAGCACATTCAGTCCCGTTGTCTCGGTATCAAACACCACGAGGTCGCCTTCATCGTAGCATTTCACGAAGCGGCGCAGTTCGGTCGTCGCGCTGTCGTGCAGGAAGTCGGTGGGCAGCAGCCCGATGTCCATCATCCGCCTCACAAAGGCGCGTGCCGGTGCATGACTGCTGATGGCCTTCATCCCCACGAACAGGCGTGCCCAGTCGAGAAAGCTCCGTTCGTTGTACACCACGTTCAGGTGCGCCAGCAGCAGTTTCACGTCGGGTTCGGCAAAGAGGTCTCGCCCCGAAACCTTGAAATGCGGCACCCCTACCCCTTTCAGTGCCGAGCTCAGTTCGTCGGCCTCGGCGTTGTAGCTCACGATGATGGCGGTGGTTTCTTGCTCATGCTCACGTGCCAGTCGCTGCACGAAGCGCGCCACGTCGGCGTGCTCGTCGATGCTGTTCTGACTCATCAGTATCTGCAGACTGTTGGGTGATGGGTGTTGGGTGTTGGTGGTCTGGGGCAATAGTGCCTTGTCAATGCCGAGCACGATGTTTCCATAGGTATTGTATATGTCGAGCAGGTAGCGCGGCGACCTGTAGTTCTGGTAGAGGTGGTGTATGTTTTCGTCGGGGCACCGTGTGCGCAACTGACCGAGGGCATCCACCTGTGCGCCCATGAACGAGAAGATGGACTGCTGCTGGTCGCCCAGATACATCACGGTGAATGCCTCGCTGGCCGTGAAACGGTCTATGAGTTGCAGCTGCAAGGGATTGAGGTCCTGCACCTCGTCCACCTGAATCCAGTGGTACTTATACAACAGGGTGTCGGGCAGTTCGTAGACCTTGAGCAACAGGTCCTCAAAGTCCATCAGGTCGTGCTGCTGCTTGTAGCGCTCATACCTATGCGCGGCCATCATGCGCAGCACCAGCTCATGCGTGTCGCTGCGCTGCGTCAGTTCCTTGAGCCCGCCCACGTCGTCGATGTCGGCATACAGCTGTGCGATGCCTTGCCGTGTGTACGGCCTTTTGAGAATGTCGCACATGGCTCGCAGCGCCTTCACGTCGACGCTCTCCTTGTGCACGATGAGCTCGCGCGGATAACCGGTGGCGTACTGGTGCATGAAGTGCGAGAGGTTCACAACTTCACTATAGCGGTGGCGCAGGCGACTGTTAGGAATGACCTTCTCCTCGTCCTCGCCCATGATGTCTGTCAGAATACTGATGCTGTCGTCTTCGTCGATGATGGCGGTTTCTGCCGGCACCACGCCCTGCTCAAACAGCAGTCGGGCGCAGAAACGGTGAATGTTGCCCACGTATAGGCTGTCGGTCTGTTCGCGCTGCAGGCCATCGGTGGCGTCTATTCGCTCTGTCATGGCGCGTGCAGCACGGTTGGTAAACGTCAGGCAAAGCATGTCGGCGAAGTCCACACCGCGCACTGCGGCACGGCGGATGCGCTCCGCCAGCACCTCGGTCTTTCCGCAACCGGGCGCTGCCAGCACCAGATGATAGCCGCCCATGGCGTTGATCACCTCCAGCTGCCGTTCATCGTAGCGTTTCATTCGCCCTCAACGTTCCTCAGTTCGTAGAAAGGATTCTGCACGTCCTCTGGAAAATAGGCGCGCCCCTCGTCATCAACCCACACGGCAATTCCACACTGCACGGCGGGATGTTCCTGCGTCAGATGGACGCGGGTTTCCTTTCCTGTGATGACGTTCTTCATGATGGCTGTCTTCATATCGTGTATTCTCTTGGTGTTTGTTTCTTTGCAAAGGTACGAATAAGTGAGCGAAATGCCAAATTTATTTGAGCATTTCCGAACGGGAGTACCTTATTTAAAGGTACGAATAAGTGAGCGAAATGCCAAATTTATTTGAGCTTTTCCGAACGGGAGGACCTTATATAAAGCTATTGCTGTCTGCTAAAACATCGCCTTTTATCTCCTACGCTCTTGTCCATCAGTGTTTCGGACAAAAAGGAGAGTATGAGGGTTGTCAAAGTCTCGAAGAGACGAAAGAACACAGACGGGGGTGTTAGCCCCCGGGTAATGATGCGACAAAAAAGGAAGCCCCGAGGGGGCGACAGAAACAAAAAAAAGACTGATACTGAACAAGTAACACGTTCTATCGCCCTTTCGGGGCTAGAAAACTATGGATGATGATAGACCAGGGGCTAGCACCCCTGTCTGTCATCTATCGCACCTTCGGTGCTTTTCCCCGGACACAAATAATATAAAGTAAGAATATGATGTTACGGTAGTTGTGTAGTTCTTTGCAAGCAGAGCGACCAAAGGTCGAGCGCAGAAGTCACAGATGCGGCAGACGCTATTTTATTTAGCCATTGAATGATTGAGTCCACTTTAAAAAGCCCCTTTTTTCCTATCGTCTCTTCGGGACTCTTCTATAACTCCTTGATATTCAAGAAGGGGTTTCGTCCCTTTGGGACTTTTAAGAGTGGCCTCATGATTCAAACGCTAAGAGTATCGTGCACAGCGCTTTTCATCGAGAAGGACGAAAGGACGAGGGGACGAAAGCGGAAAGACGGGGGAGGAAAAGTCAGAAAGTGGTGCCGACGGTGAGGCGCAGCCGGGTGTGGTCGGTGCCGCTCAGATAGTCGCGATACTGCGGATGAACGGCCTTGAGATGAGCACAGCTCAGACCTACAGCGACGGGGAAGGCAGTGCGCGGGAGCACAAAGGCATAGCGGACACTGAGCGACAACTGGCGCTGGGCAGCGGTGAGGTACTCGTATTCCCTGTAGAGCCATGTTTCCATCATCGGGGGCGGCGTCTGCTTGTCTGACGGTTCAATGAAGGTGCCGTCCACATACGGCTGTCCACTGCCCTTGCTGAAGCGTGCCTCGGCGCTGAGGGTGAGCACAGAACGGCGGAAACAAAGGTTGCGCGAGAGCAAGGCCGACCAGGCTGTCACGTTGAGACGCTGGCGGCGATAGTAGGGATAGACGTAGGCGGTCTGCTTGCGATGGTGCCAGTCGTAGGCCAGACGGAAGGTCCAGAGAGCGTGTCTCTGGGTACGCCAGAGCGAGGACGAAGAGGCGGCAGTCGGAAGAATGTAGGCAGTATAGGAGACCGTTCCGTCAACGAACAGCTTGTCGGCGGTCTTCACAGGCGTATAGTACTGATAGAAGTGCGAACCCGACTCATTGGTCTGTTCGCGATAGGTGGAGGCCCAGTTGGTCAGAGGCTCGGCATCGAGCGTGAAGTCGAGGTGGGAAAGAACGCCTCCCCAGTCACCTCCGACAGCGGGAAACTGGAGCCGGGTGTGGTAGGTGTAGGTGTCGCCTTCGTGTTCTGTCAGGCGGATGGTGTAGGGCGAACGGCGGCCATAGTAGCCCTTGCGATGGCTGAAGGCGAAATGATGGAACCAGCTGATGGATGAAGGGTGATGGATGAAAGATGAAGGGTGATGGATGAAAGATGAAGGATTGCTGGCGAACGGCGACGCAAAGCGGGTCTCAAACTGCAGGCCTACGCCGTGGCGCTCGTCGAGCCAGGGCATGGAGCGGTTCGCATTGGCATAGCCCTCGCCGCCATATTGTTCCACGCGACCGGTGAAGACGCCGTAGCTGATGAGCGACATGTAGGTCTTGTCGGTCTTTCCGTAGGTGTCGAAGTCTACGCTCTCGGTCTGCCGGCGATACAGATAGTTGAGCCCGATGCTGGCCGCCTTGCCGCATGAGACATGGACGGCAGGCATGACTTTCAGGTCCATGAGGAGGTTCTTGTGTCGCAGGTCCTTGTACTTGGCATAGTTGGCCGAGGTGTATTCCGCCCTGACCCCGACGGAGAGTCCGCGCCAGAGCGCCACGCCTACGGCACCCACGAGCTGATAGCTGTCCAGATGCTTTCGGCCCAGATTGGTAAGCGAGTCCTCGACGATGTCAAAGGGCAGGCGCTCTGAGCGGATGAATGCCGAGCCGGCCATGTCGCGCCCGGCGAAGTTGTCGTACGACATTCTTCCGTAGACGACGGTCTTTGGCGACAGGCGGTAATAGCTCTCCACGCTCGCACCTGCCTCGGTGGACTTCGGCGACTGGCAGTAGTCGACGAAGCCGCCGCGCTGCAGCTGGCCGTAGACGTCTGCCCTCGAGATGGAAGGCATGGAGAAACGGGTCAGTGCGGCGGCATTGTCGCTGGTGAGCCATGCCGAGGAATCCTGCTCAAAGGCGAAGTCTCGGAAGGACTGCGCCCCTGCGGGGCTAAATGATAAATGATAAATGATAAATAATAAAGCGAGACGGGGCATGGATGAGGGCGTTATAAAGGCCCCGTGGAGGCGCAGAGCGTGAACCCTGCGCACACCATGACGGGGACGATAAGACATAAGCCGTGAGGCAGAAGACTACTCTCCGCGGACGGAGAATTTCTGGCGCTCGTGGAAGTCGGCCGTGGAGTTGTTGGTGTCGAGATAGACGATGTGGGCGCCCTTCTTGATGCTTGCCTCAGCGTCGATGCCCGAAGGATCGGTGCTGTTGCCGACGCCCTGGGTGTAGCCATACACCAGCTTGCCGGCGTTTTCGGGCAGCGCCTCGGTGGCCTCTTTGTCCACATTGCGGTAGAGCGTGTGGCCCAGCTTGTTGGTGAGGGCTACGTAGCCGCCATCCACATCTGCCGTCAAGCGCTTCTTGCTGTCCTCAACACGATTGGCATCAAACACCTCCATGCCGTCGAGAATCCACTCCACGGGTATGCGAATACAGGCGTTGACGGGCGTCTGCTGCTCTCCCACGCCATACCAGAGGTTGTCGGGGTCCTGGGCATATTCTGCCGGTGTGCCCTGCCTGTTCTGATAGATGAAGAAGGCGGGAGACGACTGACTGAGCATCCAGGCTGTGCCTTGTCCGAACTTGGAAGCGAGAAGATAGTGCGACGTGGGAATCACATCGGCAGGCGTAGGATAGTAGCTGGTCAGGTTGTAGCCGCTCTCTGGGTCGTACATGCAGTAGTAGTCGGCATTGGCATAGTTGACCGACTGCGAGTAGGTCTGCGTGTTGTCGATGGAGCCCATGCAGCTGACAACGACCTGCGAGTAGGGTTCGATGACGAGTGCGTGTGGATAGTACCAGATGCCGTTCTGTGCGGGAATGAAGCCCTCGGCCTCATACACCAGCTCGCCTTCTTCCGTGAAATTGTTGTTGGAGGCGTGTCCGTTGTAGGGCGAACCGATGGCGAAGCACAGGTTGTTGATGACAGCCTGCTCCGGACAATTGTTGTAGAGCACGAAGCCTTTGTCCATCTGGAAGGCGCCGGAGCCCTCATCCTTGGGACATCCGCCGTTGTAGAGTTCCTTGATGATAATCTGATCAACGTTCTTGTCTTCGAGGGTGGCCTCAGCGAAGGTAACGTTCTGCACATTGGTGGCTGGTATGACGACCTGTGTTCCGTCGGTCTTGGTGATGACCATGTTCCAGTCCTGGGCGCTCATGTTTGCCGAGAATGCGACGGCAGCGAGCAGGGTAAGTAAAACCTTTTTCATTGTATTGCTGTTTTTTGTTTATTGTTTATGTTTCGCTCAACAGGAGTTCCACTTCATGTAGGGGAGGATTAGCGTATCCGCCCGTTCTTCTAATGTCGCTCTTTTCTCAACTTCGGCAGTTCGAATCTCCCTTCAGCAGAGTTCTGACAGGGCGTTCTGGCCACCGGCTGGGCGGGCGGATACGCTGATCCGCCCCTACTATTGAGAACTCCTTATTCTTTAATTCCTAACCTTGGTGGTCCTGTTGGGTGCCTTCACCACATAGATGCCTCGGGGCAGGGCACTGATGTCGACGCTGGCTTCTCCGGCTTCGTCGGCAGCTATCGACGTCACCATGACGCCGTCGATGGTGTAGACCGCGATGCGGCTGCCCGTCTTCAGTCCTTTGAAGACGGCTTGTCCGAAGGCTACGCTGACATCGGGGGTTGATGGACTCTCCACCTGACGGATGGCAACAGGCTCCTCGGAGAAGGAATAGCTGACGCCGTCGAGCGGTGTGGACAATTCGCGCTCGCCACATGTGAGCACCAGAAGGCCGTCAGCAATGGTGATGACGGGCTGCTCGCTCAGGGCAAACTCTGCCTGTGAACCGTCGCTCATGGTGAGCAACAGGTACTGCGCCCGCGCCGTGAAGGGCAATGCCAGCAGGGCGGCGAGCAGCAGGGCTTTGATCGTTCTTTTTCTTTTCATTGTCGTAATTGGTATTTAATAATTGAAAGGGTTCTTTATTGGGTCGGGTGTTGGGTGTTGGGCGATGGGCGAGGACGTATGGGAAAAAGGAGTTCTCTGATTTGCGGGCGGAATGGCTGTTTAGCCCTTACAATCGGGTCCCTGGTCCTCAGTGAACAATCCTCTTCTTCGACATCTTCAGCTTCATGTCCACGCTGTTCATACTGTCGGGCTGCACGATAATGAGGCTTTTCACGCCGTTGAAAATGTAGCGGTAGTCGTAGGTTTCGTGCACCTCAGACGTTGATGCCTCGTAGATGCCTGGCGGCACCGTGAAGGTGGCCATGCCGCTGGCGTCGGTGGAATCCACAAACACCGATGCCAAGGCGTCGCGCAGTTCCACGCGTGCTCCTGCGTAGGGGTCGACGCTGTTTTCGGGATACACCAGCCGGACGCTCAGCGTGCACACCTCCAACGTCTCGTCGTAGTGGCACGAGGAGAGCGCAAGGCCGAGCAACAGGCTCAGCAATAGCAGCGGTGTATGGTTTGCTTTGTATCTCATCATTCTGTGGTTCAATGGGTGTTTCAGAGCTTCAGGCGGAGCGAAAGGCCGTAGTAGTAGCTGGGTATGTAGTTGCTGCCGAAGAGCGAGGTCTCCAGTCCGGTCTGCGACGAGCGCACGCGACTCATGTTGTTGAAGAAGTTATTGGCATAGAACGACACCGACACGTGGTCGCCAATCTCCTTGGTCACGCTGAGGTTGGCCGAACAATAGCGCGACAGCCGGTTGGGATTCATCACGTAGGGATAGTTGCTTCTCACCACGAGTCGCGACAGGTCGCTGTAGAGGACACGGTCGTTGTCGCGCGCCCATTCGAAGGTCTCGGCAAAGGGAATCATCTCGCCGGGGTTCTCCCAGGTGGTGTAATACTCGGGATAGACGGCTATGTACTTGTCCCTGACCGATGCGTCGTAGGGCGCTCCGAAGTAGTCGGCGCCGTCTTCGAGAACAATGCCGCGCGTGCCGTCCTTCAGTTCGCTCACGTTTCTGCGGTATTGCTGCAGGGTGGTTTCCAGCCGCAGGCTCACAATCATGCGAAGGCGTGGCAGGTGGGTCGTCAGCGTGGCGTTCAGGTTGGTGCGACGCGACACGCTGCCGTTGGCCACCGAGGCCGACGAACCCACCCCGGCCCTCCCGAAGGGAGGGAGGGACGTGCCGGTGCTGTTGCAGCCTCTGTACCAGCCGACATACTGATATGGACGGTTGCCGCTCATCGTGCTGGTGGTGCCCATCGGGATGTCGGCGAAGAGCATTTCGTCGATTCCGCTGTACTCATAGAAGCTCCCGTCGATGCGCAACTGGGTGCGCAGGGCCTTTATCTGTGCGAAGTCAACGATCCACTCCACGCCTTTTCGCTCCACATGCGACGACGCATTCACGTACTGATTGTTCACGGTGTAGGTGCGTCGTTCGTTGCTTTCGAGCGTCACACTCCCCTGCCCTGCACCACCGTCTGTGGCAGATGGCTGCGAACCTCCCCCAGCCCCTCCAAAGGAGGGGAGTACGGTCACCACGCCTGTCTGGCGGTCGATGCTGAACACTCTGTTCTCGGCGCTGATGCCACACGCCTCGAGGGCCGACGGCGGAGTGTAGTTGTAGGCAAACGGCGTGTAGTGGCTGATGGCCATATACGACCGATAGGTCTTGTGCCTGTAGGCGGAAATGCTCACGCGGGTGCCCTTCACGGTGAACGCCACGCCAAGGTCGGTCTGATGGGTGTATTGCCAGCGCAGGTCGCGATTGTAGAGAGCCTGCGAGGGGTGCGTATAGTAGGCGTAGTAGGAACGGTTGTCCTGGGTGGAGGTACTGGCAAAGGCGAGCAGGTCGGTGTACGTAGGCCGCGGATAGAGCACCTGAAACGAGGGCAGCTTCACACTCTTCCCCCACCCTGCATGCACACTGAGGTCGGTGACCCATGCACCGCTGCGGTCGCGCCAGAAGACGTAGCGGCCATTGACGCGGGGCGACAGACTGCCCACGGTGCCGTAGTCGGAGCCGCTGATCAGGGTGATGTCGTCGCGCAGCCCTGCCGTCAGTTCTGCGAGCGACCGTCGCCCGGTGTTCACCGTGATGCACGCTTCGCCATACAAGGCCACGTTGTGCATCCACGGCAGCTGGTCGTAGCGGTACTCGCGCCACGACGGTGCATAGCGCATGTCTTCGTAATAGATGCCGCGCCCTGCGTTGTGGCTGCCCGTCATCTCTGCACCTGCCATCAGTCTTCCGTTCACGTTTGGGTCGGGTGTTGGGTGATGGGTGATAGGTGATGGATGATGGTGGTTAGGGGGTCGTTCCGTTTTCTTCCCACCAACAGCCAGTGCCCATCTGCCAACGCCCGTCATCTTCAGCGCATAGCTCTGAGGTTTACCATCGTTATATCCGCGCTCATACCAGTAGCCCGTTGGCCCCAGAATGATGTCTGCCTGTGGGTTCTGGTCGTAGTCCTGTGCAATGTGGTAGCCCTCGCTGAGCACATGCAGCCGCGGCTGTGTGGAGGCACTGCTCCGGCTGGCATACTCCTCGGTCAGCTTGTCGGCCACCGAATAGGAGCCGCTCAGCTTCACGCTGGTCAGCCATCGCTTGTTCAGCAGCCACTCCAGCTCCACATGTGCCCTGAGGTTGTTGTCGCGCACCTTGGTGTAGTCGTCGAGTTCCTGATCGGGGTCTGCCTCTGAGTTGTAGCCACCCACGTTTCCCGTCACTCCGGCATTGAGCGTGAGAGGCATTCCCTCTCGCATGAAGACGTTCATATAGTGCAGCGTGAGGATGTTGCGCTGGTAGGCGGTGTGGGGCGAGGCGATGTTCGAGAACGAACGCGCATGCTCCATCGATGCGTTGAGCATGCCGCGCCTGGCTCCCAGGTCGAAGCCCTTGCTCACGGCCAACTGCCGTGTGTGCTGGTTGAGTTTCCCCTCCACAATGAAAGGCGACTTGCCTCTTCGGGTCTTCACTTTCACCACGCCGTTGCCCAGGTCGCCATATTCCACCGAGGGGATGCCCGTCACCACCTCTACGCTCTCAATGTTGGCCGACGAGAGGGTACGTGTGGAGGCCGACAATGTCTCGCCGGTCTCGCCGTTGTTGTCCAACCGCATGCCGTCCACTTCGATGGCGGTGCCAAAGGAGGCGTTGCCTTTCTCCTGACCTTCTGCCCTGAGCGCCAGACGACTGTCGTCCATCAGGGTGGCGTTCACCGTCTTTCCACCGGGCAGCAGCGTCGTTATCTCGCCCACATTGAGCAGCTGTTGCTGGTCGAGTGTGGTGCGGTCGATGCTGTAGGCTGTGGTGGCCACGTCGTCCTTTCGCTGCGCCACCACAGTGACCTCGTCGAGCTGGAGGCCTGCCTGCTTCAGCCTGATGGCGAGGGGCTGCATGCCCTTCTTTATATATAATAAGGTGGAGCTCGGGGCATAGCCCAGACACTGCACGGTGAGTTGCTGCCGACCCTCGGCCACATTCCGGATTTCGAAGCGTCCATGCTCGTCGGTGATGGCCCACAGCTCGCTCTCCTTGAGCAGTACGCTGGCAAACTCGATGGCCTCGCCCGTCTTCTCGTCGGTCACGGTGCCACGCAGCAATTGTCCCTGCGCAGACAATCGTACGCAGAGAAATGTCAGCATCAGCAACACAAAGGTCAGACGTCTCGCCATTAGCTCTTCTTTTTTCGGCTGCAAAATTAGGTATTTCGCTTTTCCTGCGCAATACCTAAAACTAATGAAATTTAAGTTTCGCATTCGCTAAACTCCATCAACTTGCGAAAGTTGAGTTAATGAATTTAAGTTTCGCATGTTAATTTACTATTTGACGATTTACTATTTACGATTGATTTACTATTTGGCTATGGAGCTATTTGTTTGCGCAGCCGCAACCGTAAAATAGC
>OCTW013432331.1_pt1 | contig 16291 bp, 16 predicted proteins | sample 1539671 | NCBI WGS metagenome assembly OCTW01 (sample SAMN02144230, study PRJEB22623) | gut metagenome | biome: sheep rumen | host: Ovis aries | place: New Zealand
ACGCTGCAAAATATTGAAGTCGATGAAATGGACTTAGAAATCGCTTATAACGTATCGATGTCGCAGGTTGAAAATATGCTTTTAGCACTCAAGGAAATAGAGTGATAAAGGCCTTGCAAACAAGTGACTATTCATGTATAATACGTTAGTGTAAAAAAGGAGAATTATTGTAAATGGAAACAACTGTTAAAAAACTTGAAAAAAGCATGGTTGAAGTGAAAGCTACTTTCACCGCTGAAGAATGGAAAGAAGCTCAGAAAAAAGCTTTAAAGAAGATCGCGGCTACAGCGCAGATCGATGGCTTTAGAAAGGGTCATGTTCCAGCTAATTTAATCAAGGCTAAAGTTGGTAAACAGGCATTATTATCAGAAGCTGCAGATGAAATCTTACAGACTTCATACGCTGCTATTTTCTTAGATAATAATATTGAACCAGTTGGCCAGCCAACAGCTAACATCGATAAGATGACAGAAGACGAATTAGAAATCACTTTCACAGCACCAGTTGCTCCGGAAGTTGAATTAAAACAATATAAAGACTTAAATGTTAAAAAGAAAGCAGTTCGTGTGACTGCTAAAGAAATTGATGAACGTTTAGCTCAGTACCAGAATGAATTCGCTGAATTAGAAGTGAAGAATGATGGTGAAGTCGCTGAAGGCGATACCGCTAATATCGATTTCGAAGGTTTCAAAGACGGCGTTGCATTTGACGGCGGCAAGGGTGAAAACTACCCATTAGAAATCGGTTCAGGTTCATTCATTCCTGGCTTTGAAGAACAGTTAATCGGGATGAAAGTCGGCGAAGAAAAAGAAATCAACGTCACTTTCCCAGAAGATTATCAGGTTAAAGATTTAGCGGGTGCACCTGTTGTCTTCAAAGTAAAAGTTCATGAAATCAAAGCAAAGATCTTACCAGCAATCGATGATGAATTAGCAAAAGATGTTAACATCGATGGTGTCGAAACATTAGATCAGTTAAAAGATAACATCAAAGAAACATTAAGAGAAAGCAAAAAACAGGATGCGGAAAATCAGTTCATGAACGATATCGTTGATGCGTTAATTGAAGCAAACCCTGTTGAAGTACCTGATGCAATGGTTGAAACAGAAATTCAGGGAATGGTCTCTGAATTAAGCGATAACTTAGCGCGTCAGGGTATGAACTTAGATTTATACTGCCAGTTCACTGGTCAGACTCAGGAAAGCTTAAAAGAATCAATGAAGGAAGACGCTGAAAAACGTGTTAAATTCCAGGTGATTATCGCTGCTGTCGCTAAGGCAGAAAACATCGAAGTTTCTGATGAAGACTACGATAACCAGATCAAAGAATTAGCAGAAATCTACAGCCGTGATGCTGATGAAATCAGAAAGATCTTCACTGGTAACGAAGAACGCTTAAAAGCTGATATCGCTAACCAGAAAGCTCTTGATTTTGTGAAAGAAAACGTAGCAAAATAACAACGCAAAACAAATAAGTGTACAATAAGGCGCTTGACTAAGCGCCTTGTTTTCACAAATGATATAAGGAGGTATACCTATGGATGATACAATGACACTTGATCTGCCAGTGATTTGTACGCGTGGCATGTTAGTCTTCCCAGGGCACGAAAGTGCGATGGATGTTGGCCGTCCTTTTTCGTTAAAGGCCATCAGCAATGCGACAGATCTCTATGATGGCAATATTGTATTCGTATCACAGATTCACCCATTAGAGGAAGAAATCAACTTTGATACGATCTATCACTATGGGACTGTCTGCAAAATTGTCAGACGGGTAAAAAAAGATAACCATGGGACCATCAAGCTGACGAGCGCCGGGGAAAAGCGCTGCGAAATCTTATTCTTCTATGAAAAAGAAGGATGTTACTTCGCAAGAGTAAAATATCTTGAAGATATTCCTGGCGATCCTAACGAAGAAACAGCTTTAGTACGTAAGATTACGGAACAGATGCAGTATATCAATCGGAATGTCAACTTATTCCCACGTGAACTCTATGCCAATATTTCACAGGGCTTAAGCGCGTCGGAACTCGCTGATGCGATTGGCCAGTATATGAATATCGATCTCAACGAAAGACAGAAAATCTTAGAAGAAGCCGATATCAATAAACGTCTTTTATTAGTTCTTGCAAGCATGCAGAAAGAAAAGACAATTAATGAAATCGAATCAACGATCAACGAAAAAGTGAAGAAATCTATCGATGAAAATCAGAAGGAATTCTACTTACGTGAACGTCTAAAAGCGATTAAAGAAGAATTAGGGGATGTTCCTAACGGCGAAGATGATGTCGATGCGATCCGTAAAAAGATCAAGGAAAACCCTTATCCACAAAATATCAAAGACAAGTTAACAGAAGAATTAACGCGTTATGAAATGATGCCAGCCTCTTCCCCAGAAGCCAATGTCATCCGCACTTACATTGACTGGGTGATCAAACTTCCTTGGTGGGAAAAGACCGAAGATAATCAAGACATCGCCGATGTTGAAGCGATCTTAGATGGTGATCATTATGGTCTGAAAAAACCAAAAGAAAGAATCGTGGAACACTTAGCGGTGAAACAGATGACGCAGTCACTCAATGCGCCAATTATCTGTTTAGTCGGTCCGCCAGGAACCGGGAAAACTTCGATTGCAAAATCGATTGCCCATGCTTTAGGCCGTAAGTTTGTGAAAGCATCCTTAGGCGGCGTTACTGATGAATCAGAAATCCGTGGTCATCGTCGTACGTACTTAGGCTCTATGCCTGGTCGTATTATTCAGGGCATGAAACGTGCCGGTGTCGTTAATCCGGTTTTCTTATTAGATGAAATTGATAAGATGGCGAGCGACTACAAAGGGGATCCTACAGCTGCGATGCTGGAAGTCTTAGACCCTGAGCAGAACTCATTCTTCTCTGATAACTATATCGAAGAACCCTATGATTTATCACAGGTCTTATTCATTGCAACGGCCAATGATTTAAGCACCATTCCGGGACCATTAAGAGACCGTCTCGAAATTATCGAACTTTCTTCTTATACCGAACAGGAAAAGGTGGAAATTGCCCGTCGTCATCTCATTCCTAAAGAATTGAAAGTACATGGTCTTAAACCAGAACAGATCACTATTGAAGATGAGACCATTATGTACATCATTCAGCATTACACCCGTGAAGCTGGGGTGCGTCAGTTAGAACGACTGATCGCAGCGCTGATGCGTAAATCTGTCTTAAAAATCTTAAAAGATCATCCAGATAATATCACCATTAAGGTGGAAGATCTGGAAGGTTACTTAGGCAAAGCGATCTTCGATCATACAAAGAAGATGAAAGAAAACCAGATTGGTGTTGTCACAGGCTTAGCCTGGACGCAGTTTGGCGGCGATATTCTGCCAATTGAAGTGAACCACTTCCCAGGTTCTGGCAAATTTATTGTGACAGGCCAGTTAGGGGATGTCATGAAAGAATCCGCTTCGATCGCCTTAGACTATATGAAAGCGAATGCGGAAAAATATGGTTTAAGTGAAAAAGATTTCGAAAAACAGGATATTCATATTCATGTCCCAGAAGGGGCGGTCAAGAAAGATGGACCAAGTGCTGGTGTCACTTTAACAACTGCACTCTATTCATCATTCACCAAAACGCCAGTACGTAACGATGTGGCGATGACTGGTGAAATTACCTTAACGGGTGAAGTCTTACCAATTGGCGGATTAAAGGAAAAATCTATTTCTGCACACCGCTCTGGTATTTCAACGATCATTATTCCAAAGGATAATGAAAAGGATATTGATGATATTCCAGAATCTGTCCGTAAAGATCTTAAGATTATCTTAGCGGATCATATTGATACCGTCTTAGAAAACGCTTTGGCGAAATAGGTGAAGACGATGTATACCATTAAAAAAGCAGAATTTATCTGCTGTGCTGCCTGGGAGTCACAGTGGCCTGCCGGTGATGAACCAGAGTTCATTATGGCTGGTCGCTCTAATGTCGGAAAATCAAGCTTTATTAATACTATTACCCATACCGAAGGTCTTGCCAAGGTGTCTTCGACACCTGGGAAAACCCGGACGCTGAACTTCTTTAATGTCAATGATGAACTGCGCTTAGTTGACGTGCCTGGTTATGGCTATGCGAAAGTGCCGCCAAAGATCATTGCTCAGTTTGGGGAAATGTTTGAAACCTACGTCACCAAGCGTAAAAACTTAAGAGCTTTAATTCTGTTAGTGGACTATCGTCATCCGCCTAAAGATGATGATCTCACGATGTATGACTATGCGAAATATTATAAAATTCCTGTCATTGTCGTGGCGACTAAAGAAGATAAGTTAAAACGTAATGATCTGAAGAAGAATGAAAAGATCATTAAAGATGATTTAGGATTCGATGAAGAACATGATGTCTTTATTCGATTCTCTTCCTTGAAGAAAGTCGGCGTGGAACAGGTTTGGGAAGAAATTTTAAAATTATGTCATTAAGTCAGGGTATCCTGGCTTTTTGTCTTTCAGGAGGATCGCTATGAAAAAAGCCTTAATACCACTGGCGCTAGGTGCGCTCATGACTATGTATGTGCGGGATAACAAAAGCCTGACTATCAAACGATTAGATATTGCCGATGAAAGGATTCCAGTGAGCTTCGATGGCTTTCGTATCTTACAAATGACCGATGTCCATCAGGCTAAGTTTGGCTATAAACAGCATCGACTTTTGAAAAAAGCGAAAAGCTGTGCGCCAGATCTGATTGTCATCACGGGTGATGTGATCGTTAATAGTCACACACCGCTAGGGGAAGTCATTGACTATGTGAAAAGCTTACAGGCGATTGCGCCCGTCTATTTTATTTGCGGTAATCATGAGACATTGCTTAATAAAACGGACCTCATGCAATTCATTTTAGGATTAAAAATATGCGGTGTTACGGTTTTACGAAATGAAACGGTAAGACTGTATCAGGGCAAAGATGAAATCTTGCTTTCCGGGATTGATGATCCAAGCTTTAAAGCCCATAAAACCATTGAACAGGCCCAAATCATCGACGAAGAGGTCAAGAGATTAGGAGAAAGTCAAATGTATCGCATTTTATTAAGCCATCGGCCGGAATGTTTTGATGTCTATGTCAAACATCAAATCCCGCTCGTCTTATGTGGCCATACCCATGCCGGGCAAATTCGTTTTCCTTTTATTGGCGCGTTAGTGGCGCCGCATCAGAAGCTGTTTCCAACATATGATCGCGGCCTTTTTGAAAAAGGAGCAACGAAAATGTATATCTCGGCGGGGCTTGGCGCTAGTGATATTCCTTTGCGCGTCCTTAATCCGCCAGAAATGACATTAGTGACACTTCATCATCAGTAATGTTTTGCTTTTGAAAGCCATTACACTTATAATAGAATTAGGAAATGGGGTGACATGATATGTATAAAATTGTCATTTGCTGCGCATCAGGTATGTCCACCAGCCTGCTTGTCGAGAAAATGAAACGATCAGCGAGAGAACAGGGTATTGACGCGAATATTATCGCCGTGGGAGCGGGTCAGGTGCATCAGGAAGGTGAAAATGCGGATTGCATTTTACTAGGTCCGCAAGTCCTTTATGCCAAAGACAAATTAACGAAGGATTTAAATGCGCCTTGTGCGATGATCTCAATGCGTGACTATGGGATGATGGATGGCGAAAACGTTTTAAAAACAGCTTTATCTCTGATTGAAAATCGCGCCGTCCATTGACGAATAGCCTGGGCTTTGATAGAATAGACATGCGTTGAACAGGAGGAGTACATAACCGCCTGCATTAAAGAGAGTCTTAGAATGGTGAAAAGAGACATGGAGTGTTATGGAAGGTAGCCTGGGAGCTAAATAGGTGAATGAAGTAGCTTATTTCGTAGAACTGCGTTAAAGTTTTGAGGCATAGCAATATGCGAAAAAAGGTGGTACCACGAGACATCGTCCTTTGCGATGCCTCGTTTTTTTATAAGTAAAGGGGGGACATTATGCAGCAAGGAAATGCGACCGCGATTCTTTTTACCTGGATCTTCTTTTTTGCAGCGCTGTTTGTTTTTGCCTTTGTGTTAATTCGTTTATTACACAAAAGCCGCCAGCGTAAAGTCAGACAAGCTGCGCGCCTGGCGGATTTCAAAGACAAATATGCGCATCTTACGCCGGCACTCATCGATGAATGTGAAGATGAGAATCTGCCGGGGGCGATTGTCTTAGAATGCCAGCGGAAAGAAGACGAAGATGAAAATTACTTCGATCATCTCAATGAGGTGGAAAAGACCGTCTATGGGATTTACAACATCAATCAGTGTTTAACGAGTTCCATTGGTTTACGTTCTTTCTTTATGACACCGGCGATGGCACCTTACGTTGACGCGATCGATGACATCTTCACCAATGTCAAAGCGCCCGAATTCATTGAACTGTTAAACACCGCCAAGCGTTTAAATGAAGTCATGGAAGGCATGCGCGCTGATGAAGAAGACGGGGAGTATGCGAAATATAACTTTTCTGATTTTACTGCCGCCTATAAATCGATGATTGCCGGGACAAACTTTGAAAAGAAAGTTATCAGCTATATCAGAGAAAACAAAGAATTATTTAAAGGAGAAGAAGATGAAACTACAAGATAAGTATGATCACCATCAAGTAGAAGGTGATAAATATGACAACTGGGTTAAGAAAGGCTATTTTGAAGCGGGCGATACGTCTAAAAAACCATACAGTATCGTTATTCCGCCACCAAATGTCACCGGGAAATTACATTTAGGCCATGCCTGGGATACAACCCTTCAGGATATTATTATCCGTTATAAAAGAATGCAGGGCTATGATGCTTTATGGCTGCCAGGAATGGACCATGCCGGGATCGCCACACAGGCGAAAGTTGAAGCCCGAATGCGTGAAGAAGGTCTCTCTCGTTATGATTTAGGCCGTGAAAAATTCTTAGAAAAAGCCTGGAGCTGGAAAGAAGAATATGCGTCTATTATTCGTAGCCAGTGGGCCAAATTAGGCTTATCTTTGGATTATTCGAAAGAACGTTTCACGTTAGACGAAGGTTTAAGCGAAGCGGTAAAGACCGTTTTCGTCACCCTTTACAACAAAGGTCTGATTTATCAGGGCGAACGTATTATTAACTGGGACCCTGTTCAGAGAACCGCTTTATCGGATATCGAAGTGTACCATAAAGATATCAAAGGCTATATGTACTACTTCAAATATAAGATTGAAGGCAGTGATGATACCTTAGTTGTTGCAACGACGCGTCCGGAAACAATGTTTGGGGATACGGCGATTTTCGTTCACCCTGATGATGAACGTTATACCAAATATGTTGGCATGAAAGCCATCAACCCAGCTAACGGTGAAGCTTTACCAATTATGGCTGATGATTATATCGAACTTGGCAAAGGGACCAGCGTTATGAAATGTACGCCAGCCCATGACCCTAATGACTTTGCTTTAGGTAAGAAATATGGTTTAGCAATGCCAATTTGTATGACTGATGATGGTCATATGAATGCGTTATGCGGTAAATATGAAGGCATGGATCGCTTTGAATGCCGTGATGCTTTAGTGAAAGATTTTGAAGCCGCTGGCGTCGTGGATCATATTGAAGAAATCGTCCATCCGGTTGGTCATAGTGAACGTTCTCATGCGATCGTGGAACCGCGTTTATCTAAGCAGTGGTTCGTCAAGATGAAACCATTAGCCCAGGCTGCTTTAAAGAATCAGGAAACGGATGACAAAGTTAACTTTGTTCCTGAACGTTTTGAAAAGACTTTTACCCAGTGGATGGAAAACATTGAAGACTGGTGTATTTCCCGTCAGTTATGGTGGGGGCATCAGATTCCAGCCTGGTATAATAAACAGACTGGCGAAGTCTATGTCGGTAAAGAAGCGCCAAAAGATATTGAAAACTGGAAACAGGATGAAGATGTCTTAGATACTTGGTTCTCAAGTGCGTTATGGCCATTTAGTACAATGGGCTGGCCAGACACTGAGGCGCCATTATTCAAACGTTATTTCCCAACGGATACCTTAGTGACTGGTTATGATATCATCTTCTTCTGGGTTTCAAGAATGATCTTCCAGTCTTTAGAATTCACTAAGCGTCGTCCTTTTAATCATGTTTTAATCCATGGTTTAATCCGTGATGAACAGGGCCGTAAGATGTCAAAATCTTTAGGCAACGGGGTCGATCCAATGGATGTTATTGATCAGTATGGAGCGGATACATTACGTTTCTTCTTAACGAACAATACCGCACCTGGTCAGGATATGCGTTATGTTCCATCAAAACTGGAATCTATTTCCCACTTTATCAATAAGATCTGGAACTCCGCACGTTTCGTTTTAATGAATATCGATGAAGATATGAGCTATGATGATATTACTTTAGATCATTTAAACTTACCTGATCAGTGGATCTTAAACCGTTTAAACGAAGTCATTGCCTCCGTCAATAACAATATGGATAAATTTGAATTTGGAAATGTTGGCTCTGAATTATATGACTTTATCTGGAATGAATTCTGTTCATGGTATATCGAATTAGCGAAAGAAACTTTAAATGGTGATGATCAGCAGGCCAAGATCGCCACGCGTTCGACTTTAGTGTATGTCTTAAATGCGACGTTACGTTTATTACATCCATTCATGCCATTTGTGACGGAAGAAATCTATCAGGCGATTCCTCATAAAGCAGAATCGATTGTGATCGCTTCTTGGCCGGAAGCTGATGAACGTTTCGCTAATGATAAGATTGATGATCAGTTCGCTTACTTAATTGATATCGTCAAAGCCATTCGTGAAATCAGACATCAGTACGTCATCAAAAACAGCGTTGAAGTCGCATATATCATGTCGACAAACAGCGATGACTTAGAAGATTTACTTCAGGATATGGCACCATTTATTGCTAAGTTAGTTAATGCGAAAGTGGCTGGCTACAACCTGCCGGTTGATCGCAATAGCGCGAATGCTGTCATCAAAGGCGGGAATACGTTATCGATCAACTTAGGTGCTTACATTGATATGGAAGCAGAAAAAGCGAAAGCTGAAAAGGAAATTGCAAAGTTAGAAAAAGAACTTGAACGTTCGAAGAAAATGCTTTCTAATCCAAACTTCGTCAATAAAGCGCCAGCTGCAAAAGTTGAAGCAGAAAAGAAAAAACAGGCTGATTATGAAGCTAAATACAAAGCTGCTAAAGAAAAATTAGCAAGCTTTGAGTAAACGATAAGAAATGAGGAAAATTTTTCCTCATTTTTTTGTGAGATTCACTCCCTGAAATGTCTTTAATTAAGTAGGGGGAGATGAAAGCCTGGTGGCCCCTGACTCTTGAAAGGAAAACTATAAGTCTTTCCTCGCCACACTTATAGCGGTTGATTATATGTATGAATTGTCTGAAGAAAAGATGCGCAGCTTAAATGGCGGTGGTCCGATGAAGTATATTGTCTATGCCTTATTAGGCGCCGCTTTCTATCGTTTATGGCGCTCAAAGCGCGGCCGCATTTCCCTGCCGAAGATTATTACTATTGAATGGGGGAATGACTGATGATCAAATCCTTACCGCCGGAAGAAAATCCACGGGAAAAAGCGATTGCCCTGGGGATTGGTGCGTTAAGCAATACTGAATTATTGGCTTTATGTTTACATACCGGTTCCCGTCATGAATCCGTTATGACCTTAGCGACACGTTTATTAAGAGAAATCGATGGGCTGCAGGGTTTAAAACATGTTACCTATCACAAGCTGATTAGCATCAAAGGTATTAAGAAAGCGAAAGCGGTAGAGTTATTAGCCATTGGCGAATTAGCCAAACGTTTGAATATTCCAATGAAGCCGGGCATTAAACTCAATACCCCACGGGATATTTATGAGTATATGAAAGATATGAGTGATTTTAAGCAGGAACACTTTGAAATTCTCATTTTAGATTATAAGCATCGCTTATTAGCCCGTAAACTGATGTTTATTGGTCCTAATAATGCGACGACCATCTCCGTTAGAGAAATCTTTGAAGAAGTCTTAGCCCATAACGGCTCGGCGATGATTGCCGTACATAACCATCCTTCTGGGGAAGCGCTGCCTTCCTTAGATGATGAAATCGCCACCTCGCACTTAATGGAAGCGGGTGAGGTGATGGGCATTGATGTTCTCGATCATCTGATTATCGGGGCCCATCAGTATTACAGTATGAAAGCTGAAACATTGTATAACGCACACGATAAATAATTGCAATTTAATGAGCCTTCCTCTATAATGTTTGCTTGAGGTGAGGACTGTGTTTAATAAAAAAGATAAGAGGAGTCAGCGGATGTTCTGGATAACCATTGTCCTAGTAGCCGCCAGTGTGATTTCTCTTTTGACAAGCACAAACAATATTCCGGGATCCGGAATAGTCAGAGATACAGTCGCTAATGTCGAGTATTATGTGATCAAAGCACCACTTAATTATGTACGTGGGGTGTTAGGGGAATATAATGAACTCAAAGAAGTTTATCGTGAAAACAAACGTTTAAAACGTTCCCTTGATAACTATGCCAGAGAGCTGGCTTTGAATAATGTATTAGCGGATGAATTACAGGAAATGCGTTCGATTACTAAGATTAAATCGCTGCCAACCGATTATAAAGTCAAATATACAACGGTTATTAAACGTGATTCAGAAAACTGGGATAACAAAGTCATTATTGATATCGGCAGCGGTTCTAATGTGAAGAAAGGCATGGCTGTGATTACGTCTAAAGGGATGATTGGGATTGTCTCAAGTGTTAACCGCGTATCTTCTACGGTGACTTTATTAACTAGTGAAGACCGCTCCGTGCAGCTGCCGGTCATGATCAAGTCTAATGGTAAATATTACTATGGTTTATTAAATGATTACAATGTGGAAAGTCAGACGTATAAAGTGCAGATGCTTTCTACCGTAAATAAATTAAAAGTGGGTTCAAGTGTAACGACCAGTGGTTTAGGCGGCAAAGGGAAAACCCCAAAAGGTATTCTTGTCGGCACTGTTAAAGGCTTAAGCAACAACGCTTCCGCAACCGGGAAGACTGTCACTGTCAAACCATCCGTAGACTTTGATGATTTAAGCTATGTAGCGGTCGTTCAGAGGAGTAACGCATGATTGAAAAGCAGTTATATAAAAACTTCCTGATCATGATTGTATGTTATCTGCTTGATAGTATCATCAGCTTTTTCCTGCCTTATAACTTATCGAAGACGGGGATCAGCTTTATCCCCTCAATCGGGTTAATGATGTTTACATTATTGGTAATGACCTTGCATGATCCGTCAGAACGTTTCTTCTTTAGTGCATTATGTGGTTTATACTATTGCGTGGTGTATTCTAACTCATTATTAATCTACGTTTTAGTCTATGTGGCGATCGCCTTTGTGCGCAGCTATATTTATCGCAATGATCATATTACGCTATTAGAATATTTAGTCTTGATGTTTATTATCTTATTACTTAAGGAGCTGGTTGTGTATTACCTGATGGTCGCAACGGATGTGACGTCCTTAACATTCTTAAGCTTTGTGCGCTTAAGACTCTTACCGACAACCCTGATCAATACGATTATTGGTGCTGGTGTCTATGGTGTTTACAGCTTATTTGACTTCAAGACTGATGAAAGTGAATTTTCTTAAAAATGATGGGCAACCATCATTTTTTTTTGCGCGCATATGAAGACTCTTGCTTCTTCGCAAAAAGGTGTTGCAAACCTTTTATATTTATGTCATAATACTCAAGGTGTTTTAATTACACACACTTGTGGATTCTATCTGCGAGTGCCGAAAAGGTGCAGATAGTTAGAAACAGTGGAGGAAAAAACGAAAAGGAGGAAGTTACAATGGCTGTAATTTCAATGAAAAGATTATTAGAAGTTGGTGTTCATTTCGGACATCAGACAAAGAGATGGAACCCAAAGATGGCTCCATACATCTTCACATCAAGAAACGGGATCTACATCATCGATTTAAAGAAATCATCTGAAAAGATCGATGAAGCTTACAAAGCAATGATGGATATCGCTGCAAAAGGCGGTAAAGTCTTATTCGTAGGTACTAAGAAACAGGCTCAGGAAGCTGTTCAGGCTGAAGCTGAAAGATCTGGTTCATTCTATGTTAACTCTCGTTGGTTAGGTGGTACTTTAACAAACTTCAAGACAATCACTAAGAGAATCAAGAGATTAATCGAATTAGAAAAGATGGAAGAAGACGGTTCTTTAGACGTTTACACTAAGAAAGAAAAAATCTTAATGTTAAAGGAAAAAGATAAGTTAGAAAGAAACTTAGGCGGCATCAAAGAAATGAAGAAGTTGCCAGACGCTTTATTCGTTGTTGACCCTAAAGTTGAACATAACGCAGTTGCCGAAGCAAAAATCTTAGGTATCCCAGTATTCGGTATCGTTGATACTAACTGTGATCCTGATGAAGTTGATTATGTGATCCCTGCAAACGATGATGCAATCCGTGCTGTTAAGTTAATCACTGCAGCCATGGCTGATGCGATCTGTGAAGCAAAAGGTGAACCAACAACTGTTGCTTATGTAAAAGATGAAGAAGACAAAGAAGTTACTATGAATGATGCTGTTGCTTCGGTAGAAGAAAACAAATCAAGAGGTCCTAGATATAAGAACGCTCGTAGAAACAGAAACCCAAGAAACAATAACAACAATAACGCATCTAACAACAATAACTAATATTGTTCATAAATAAGGGAGCGTTAGCTTCCTTATTTTTTATAAAAATACATAGTGGAGGAATAAAAAATGGCTGTAAGTGCTAAATTAGTAAAAGAATTACGTGAAAAAACTGGCGCAGGTATGATGGACTGTAAAAAAGCTTTAGACGCTACAAACGGTGACCTCGAAGCTGCTTTCGACTGGTTAAGAGAAAAAGGGATCGCTAAAGCTGCTAAAAAAGCTGACCGTATCGCTGCTGAAGGTTTAACTGCATTCCATATCGATGGTAATACAGCTGCTGTTGTCGAAGTCAACTCAGAAACTGACTTCGTTGCGAAAAACCAGGAATTCGTTGAATTAGTAAACACAATTGCGCAGGCTGTTTGTGCAAATAAACCAGCTGATGTTGAAGCTGCTTTAAAATTAAATGTCAACGGTGAAGACTTAGATACATTAATCAAAGAAAAAACTGGTAAGATCGGTGAAAAATTAACTTTAAGAAGAATCGCTGTCGTTGAAAAGAATGATAACGAAGTATTCGGTGCTTACTCACATATGGGTGGCAGCGTTACTGCTTTAGTAAAGATCGCTGATTCTACTGAAGAAAAAGCAAGAGACGTTGCTATGCACGTTGCTGCTCAGGCTCCTAAGTACATCACTGAAGAAGATATCCCAGCTGACGTACGTGAAAGAGAATTAAATGTCTTAAAGACTCAGGCTGAAGAAGAAAATGCGAAAGCTGCAAAACCAAAACCAGCTAACATCTTAGAAAGAATCATCTCTGGTCGTTTACAGAAAAACTTCAAAGAAGTTTGCTTAGTAGATCAGGAATTCGTTAAGGATCCAGATCAGACAGTTGCTAAATACTTAGGTAAAGGTAAAGTAGAAGCAATGATCAGATTCAAAGTTGGCGAAGGTATCGAAAAGAAAGAAGAAGATTTCGCTGCTGAAGTTGCTGCTCAGATGAAAGCTGCTGACTAATAATGTTACATGAAGACTAGACTACACGTTTAGTCTTTTTTTGTGCGCCAACGATACAATGAAGTGATTTCACTTTGATGAAGCCTCTGATGGTACGAGAAGATACTGTTAATAAATGAAAACATAGCTTGCTTTCGAAACAAACAAAAAGATAGAATACGGGATTAAGTAAGGCCTATTTTGAGGGGAGGCATGCTTCATTCCTGTTTTTTATGCGTTAAATTTAGAAATATAGCATCATACATGTCTAAAAAATAATATTTTGTATGTGATAATAAGATGAGAACAAAAGCATTGTTTAAGACATTTATAATGATTTTTTGAAACTTCGTAAAATGAATTGACGCTATCATAAATCTACTATAAAATGATATTAGTTTGAGAAAAGGAGTAAAACGATGAGATATAATAGAGTTTTATTAAAAATTAGTGGTGAAGCTTTAGCTGGTGTAAAAGGCTTTGGTATTGACCCTGAAGTTGTCTTAAATATTGCAAAACAGATTAAAGATGCGCATAAAAAAGGCGTTGAAATGGCTGTTGTGTGCGGCGGCGGTAATATCTGGAGAGGTAAAACTGGCGCTGATATGGGCATGGAAAGAGCAAGTGCTGACTACATGGGCATGTTAGCCACTATTATGAATGGTTTAGCACTGCAGAATGCTTTGGAATCCATTGGTGTGGATACAAGATGTATGACAGCAATCGAAATGAAAGAAGTTGCTGAACCTTATATCCGTCGGAGAGCTGTTCGTCACTTAGAAAAAGGACGGATTGTTATTTTCGCTGGGGGAACGGGTTCACCTTATTTTACAACGGATACAACCGCTGCTTTAAGAGCTGCTGAAATTAACGCTGATGTCATCTTAATGGCGAAAAACGGTGTTGATGGTGTTTATAGTGCCGATCCTAAGATTGATCCAAAGGCGACAAAATATGATCGTTTAACATATTTAGATGTCTTAAATAAAGATTTAAAGATCATGGATCAGACGGCGATCACATTATGTAAAGACAATGATATTGACTTATCAGTCTTCAATATGCAGCAGGAAGGCAATATCGCTTTAGCCTGCGAAAATAAAGTCAACGGAACAATCATTTCGAAAGGGGAATAATACATGATTGATGAAGTATTACTAGAAGCGGAAGAGAAGATGGAGAAAACAGTGGAAAGTTTCACTGGCCGCATTGCGAAAGTCAGAACTGGCCGTGCTTCTCCAGCAATGTTAGATAGCGTCATGGTAGAATACTATGGGGCACCAACACCTTTAAATCAGATTGCAGGGATCAGCGTTTCTGAAGGACGTCAGTTAGTCATTAAGGCTTATGACAAAAACTCTTTAAAAGATATCGAAAGAGGCATTTATGAAGCGGATTTAGGTTTAACACCACAAAATGATGGTACAGTGATCCGTATCAATGTACCGCCGCTCACTGAAGATCGCCGTAAGGAACTGGTAAAACAGGTAAACAAAATGGCGGAAGAAGACAAAGTTGCCTTAAGAAACATTCGCCGCAGCGCTAATGATGACATTAAGAAAACCGCTGATAACGAAGATGAAGAAAAAGAAGGCAAAGAAGAAGTACAGGATCTCATTAAGAAATATACCGCTAAGATTGATGAGATTGCCAAAGATAAAGAAAAAGATTTAATGACTGTTTAATCATTTTAAGGCTATCAATTTCCTGATAGCCTTTTTAGTGTTTGAAACACTATACAGTTATGATATAATAGCCTTGAGGTGCTAAAAATGGGAAAAACAAACGAAACCTATGAATTAGATTTAGAACATCTTCCCGCACATATTGCCTTCATTATGGATGGCAATCGGACATGGGCAAGACAACATCATCGACCAAAATACTTTGGTCATCACGAAGGGACGAAAACAGTCAGACGGTTAGCGTTAGAATGTAATAGACTTGGTATTAAAGCTATGACTGTTTATGCTTTTTCGACAGAAAACTTTAAACGAGAAAAAAATGAAGTAGATTATATCTTCAAATTACCAGAAGAATTCTTTAATAGCTATATTGATGAATTGGTTGAACAAAACGTTCAGATGCTCACCATCGGTCATCTGGAATTAGCTCCTGAAAGAACTCAGAAAGTCATCAAACGCTGCATTGAAAGAACAAAGAACAATACCGGTTTAAAACTGGTCATTGCCTTTATCTATGGTGGCCGTGATGATATTATCTGTGCCACAAAGAAACTCGCGCAGCAGTATAAAGATGGCGAAATCTCTTTAGATGAGATCAATGAACAAAATTTTGAAAATCAGCTTATGACTGCTGGCTTACCGCCAGTGGATCTGATGATCCGTTCAAGCGGGGAAGTCCGTTTAAGCAACTTCCTGTTATGGCAGTTAAGCTATAGTGAATTAATCTTTGATGAGACATTATGGCCAGATTTTGATGAAGCGCAGCTGCATAAAGATCTTTATATTTATCAGCATCGCTCACGTCGTTTTGGAGGTGGCAAATAGTCAACTACCCGCGACTAAAGTCGCAGGCTTGTCTCGCGCAGGCCTAAGACTGGCGTCGGTACATATGTACTAGCTGATTAGCCTAATGTGCCTTAGGCACTACGTTATCCGCAAAAATACAGGCACCTGGGGATTCTTCCCACGTCCCTCGCTCTG
>OCTW011603676.1_pt1 | contig 16289 bp, 18 predicted proteins | sample 1539671 | NCBI WGS metagenome assembly OCTW01 (sample SAMN02144230, study PRJEB22623) | gut metagenome | biome: sheep rumen | host: Ovis aries | place: New Zealand
CGCATGCTACGGTTGAAGATCTGATGCCTTGGACCGAGGAGATTCGGATGATGTTTGGCGAGTCATGCGCGGAACATTGAGCGCTTACTTTGATTCAAATGGTCAATGCACATCGGCAATATTAATAGAAATTGCCGATGTGCATTGCTATAGTCTTTCTCTTTTTCAATCATTCCGTTATATTGGAATAGCTAACCGCTTCATCAATCTGGTAAATGAGCAAACTTGCAAACATAAGACGTCTCATTGCTTCTTCTGAGGTAACATTTTTCTTTCTTTGAATGATTCGGTGGATTGCGTAAAGCTAATACACCCGTTTAAAATCAGTCATGAGCACTTTAATATCTTTGTATGATACGTATTGGCTGGAATTCCGAAGCTGGTGAATAATGCAGTTTTGAATGTCAGTCTGAGGAAGTACAGCAGCGATTGCATTACTGAATCCGGTCAGATTGTCCGTGCATGCTATGAAGATATCTTCAATGCTTTGATTTCTCATGTTGTTCAGAATAGCGCTCCAGTATCTGGCTCTTTCATTTTCGCCAACCCAGATGCCCAGAACGTCTTTCCCACTGGCAAGGCCAATTTTGATTGCAATGTAAACAGCTTTCTTCACTACCTGTCCTTCGCTGCGAACATGGTAGTGAATCGCATCCGGAAAAAGTACGGTGCAAACGCTTTCCCGTGGCCTTTGTTGCCAATCCTTGGCCTCTTCCAGGATTTTGTCCGTAATAAGACTAATCGTGTCTTCTGAGACCTCTATGCTAAAAACATCTCGTATATGTTCATTGATATCGTTGCAGGTCACTCGCTTTGAATACATGGATATGATCTTCACTCAAGCTTTTCTCTTCGGGAAATTTTCTTCGGGGTTCATTTCAGAACTCTCCTCGTTTTGAAAACCTCCATTGTCGTGTTCTGTTCTACACAACTCTGGAGATTTACGCGTAAACAGGACAGTCTTCCCTTTACCATAAATAATATCGGCATTTAAGGCCGTTGAGAACTTGCCTGACAAATGAGTCAAGTTCTCAACGAGCCTTCATCTCTCGATTAATCATGTAACCAGTGCGTATTCTTCAATATAGTTTTTTCTTTATCATATTTGAGAGGTTACTAAAATTATTCCTTGTTTCTTTTGATATACAATTAACTACTCTTTGTTTCTTGCGAGCATCCATAAAGTACAAGTTGGAAATTGTGGTTTCATAAGTAGCCGAACAATGCAAACCCATCTCTTTACCAAGGAGTTCCAAATCGCCATTTTCAAACATTTCTTCCATCCTTCGTTTTCCAGAGTCTTTAGAAGGCAAAAGCATAAAATTCTGTTCTTCTCCTTGTCCATATGTTTTTTTTGCTTTTCCATAGCACTTTTTCCCCTCTTCATCATTGTCCCAAAGCGCTATGTAGTCCTTCTTGTATGCGATAAAGTATTGAATGTTATTGATAATGGATTCAGCGTTTACACTTGCAAAAACAATACAATTCTCAGGAATATCTGCAAATAATTCTATGGCATATTTATCATATATTCCTTCAACACATAATATTTTATCCGATGTATGAATCATCTCATACTCTGGGATCATTAATGCTTCAAATACAGGCTGCATAGCAGAATTCCTTTTTGAATTGCTCTTATAACTGTTGATGCTCGTGGCCGAAATATATCCTTTAGAGGACTTGTCAACAATCATAATATTGCTTAACGGGATTATTTGAGGCAATAATAATTTGGGAGAATGTGTACAATAAATAACAACTCCTTCGGCCTCTGATATGTCTTTTAGTTTTTTGCACAAGCTTTCTTGTGCCATTTCGTGCAGATATGATCCGGGTTCATCTAACAAGAAAACAGTATCCTTGATATTCGCAGTGTGTTTTGGATTAAAGCGAACTTTCATTATAAAATTGTAATACCATATGAACCCTTTGCTTCTATCAGAGATAGCAAAGAATCTTGATTTTCCATTCAAGTCGTCTTCAATAAGTACACCAAGAGAAGCTTTTGCCACATCCATATCAAGTTGAATACTTATCTTTTCTTTTTTCGGTGAGAACTTTCTCCATTCATTTGTCAATGCATTGTTCAAATAGTTCTCCACATCCGAAAGAATAGATTTGCGCATTTTTGGATCATTCTCTTGAAGGCATGCATTTAGGGAATAGTTTGGCGATGTTGACTTGAATACCCTGTCGAAGATTGCCTCCCACCCGCTTTTAGTCTTTTTGGAATCGGCTGTAATTGTAATAGAATCTGCCGGACGATCATTGAAATCGTCGTTGTATAATATATATGGCAGATACTTAATAATTTCAGCACCTATTTTATTCTGTTCCTCTGATGGCAAATTATGAAATAAACTTTTGAATACATAAGTCTTATCTTTTAGGTTACGAGATATTTCAACAATGATTATACGATTTTTATTATTCTCTGCTTGTAACTTATCGTACTCTGTAAGCTCTGCTATTTCATCAGTACTTTTTGATGATCTATAGGCCTTAATTATCCCCTGAACAATTGATTCCAATTCGACAGGGGATGTTTCAATGCAGGCCGTTACCATTGCCGGATAATTATGGTCTGTTTCATATAGATTGTTCAGATTCTCAAGATGCTTGCCATCGTACTCAATATCGTTGCTGCTGTCAAAACAAAAGATCGCTTGTAATATAGTTGTTTTTCCGCACTCATTTATCCCTACAAGTGGAATTATTCTTTTTTCCAGATCAATAGTTAGCTTTTTGTTTATAGCTCGATAATTCTCAATTACGAAGCTTTTGTATCGCATTCTAACTGCTCCTCTCTTATTTCCGCTATTTATTAAAAGCTCTCCGGTACCAACGCCAACTTGTTGATCGACTCATGGGCACGGGCAAGGGAATCATATACAGCGAGAACATCATCGGAATTCCATGTACGCAATAACTTCTCATCAATAACGCCAGCACTCTCTCGAATAATTTTGGCAAGCTGCTCTTCATCTGCTACAGCTACAACAGCCTGAACAGCTGCGTTGCTTTGAGCTTTTTTCAGGTTCAGAATAAGACTATCAATTGAGCCTTTTGACTGAACCTCGAAAACATAGATGGCTTTACCCATGTTGCCAATCTTCGCCTCCCATATGGCATCAACAACAGCACCAGTGGTTATTCTCACTTCTGAACGACTTTCGAACCCGAGCAATTCTCCAATGGCAACCAGTTTGTCCTTAATCTCATCATAATCTGCATGTCACGTTGATCATCGACTTGCTTTTCTTTTTTGATATTCCTTTTCCAGGGATTCAATATCTATCCCGTAACGGTTCTCCAGCATATTAAGAACACCGATTATCGCGCCGCCGATTTCCAGTTCATTAGCTCCGAACTTGTAACAGACAGTCTTAATATTCTCCGGCGTAATATCGCTATTATTCTCAATGGACATTCTGGATTTACGGACATGGATGCCTTCATCATCTTTTGTTTCATAGACGATAGGATATCTGAAACTGCAACCATATTCGTCCGTCCACCCATTATAAGAATCCCCGTTATAACAAGAGTTCCCGATTCTGTATTCGATATCGCTGATTAACGGAATCAAACTCTTTTTTATCTTCATCACTACAAGCCCTCCCGCAAAAGCTTTTCGAACAAAAGGTTGATGTTTGTGTGGCGGTCAAGAGAATGCCTGTTTCTCTGCCTGATATAATCCCAGGACTCTTCGTATGTCATTCCGATTGCTGCATCCGGATCCTCAGTAAAGTACCGTGCGAATAATTCTATATCCGATAAAAAACCATAGTTAAACTGCTCGGACAGATTTACTTTTTCCCTGCCGGAGAGGTTGGCGGAGTGATGGATAAAATGATCCAGATTGCTCGAAAAATAGTAAATCGAATAAGGAATTTCCTGCTTTTTGCTTGCGGGATTGTCTTGATTCTGCCTTACACGTATAGAATGCTGTTGAACAAGGAAATCGATATTGTCACGCTTCCTAGCATTACGCAGAATGATCTTGGGAACATTATCTGTAAGGATGCCATCATCCGAATAATATGTCTTTCTTTCTCCTGTAGGATTTTCCCCTTCTATTATCATGTCATCCGGAATATACGCGCCGTCCATATCGATAATGTGTATGATTTCAGAAACATGGCGGGGATAGATTTTTGTTTCATCGAAGAAGCCTTCGAGAAACTGTTTACATATACACCCCATGATAGTGCGTGGGTTGCTTCCTCTTTGCGATGTAATATCCCCGCCTATATCGAGGTATGTTTCGCTTTCCGACGATGGTTCAGTTATCATCGGAAAATGGACCTTATAATTTGTGTCTATATGGTCGTAGTACATCGGGATAGCCAAGTAAAAGACTTTGCGTTCGGTTTTTCCTTCAACAAGAAATACGACATTTTTATACTTTGGCTTATTTCCCATCAACTACACCCTCCGCAATGCCGGCTTTTAGTAGCGCCGCCATGATCTTATGCTTCTTGGAAGCACTATACATTTCTTCCTGCTGCTCTCCTACCAGGATCTCGCGAAGGTAAAGATTCCTCAGATTATTGGATGCGCCGACTCCCTGTAATCTGAAATAGCGGTTATTGGGATTTGTTGTCGTAAAACAAAGAAATTTTTTGTCCAGCACTTCAAGCGGGCGGAGGTTATGGGAAGTGAAAATCAATTGTCCTTTTCCGGACTCTTCAAAAATCTGGAGTATTTCACCAAGCAGGTATTCAAAAACTCCGGCATCCAATTCATCGATGGCAACTGTTGTTGATTTTTGATTGTATGCCGCAGTAATCAGACTCAGAATAGAAATGATTTTTCTAACCCCGTCCGATTCACTTCTCATCGGCAGTTCTTGCCCGCTCCGATTAGCAACAAGCATAACAACGTTTCCGACTTTTCCGTCTTCCATGAGTTCTGAAGATATCTTTTTGAAACCGATGGACAGCCCCGGGACAATCTGAGTCAAGACAATGCTTATTCCCTCAATCTGTTTTTCCAATTCACTGAGTTCGTCATCGGCAATGACGATCGGCCGAACTGCGTCAAAAACGTATCTCCCCCAAGGAGTGTATATTGGCAAAGCCCAATTGAAACGAATGAAACCGGATGACTTTGTATCGATAACGAAAAGAAACCATTTACCAAAGTAACTCAATTCCAAAAGGATTTGATAGAACATCGAATGCAAACCGGAAGCGTTAAACAGCTCGATGGTGTTCTTCCGAAAGATAAAGGACTGCGATCTCTCACTGGCAAGTCTTTTGCTGATCTCCAGTTCGCTTTTGGCTTTCCGGTAATCGCTAACAAAGTATTTTCTTTTGCCCGGAGGGCCAAACGGAGCGTCATCCATCGAAGTATCAATAATAAGCTGGCTGCGCTTATACAGTCCGTCTTCATTCCATGACAGTTTAATCCATTCGCCAAATATGACGACTTTATATGATTCTTCAGGAAGTGAAAAGTCATCCGGAATCCCCTTGTTCCGTTCCTGCCGTTCCTCTTTGGAGATCAGGCATTTCTTCATAGAGAAATGATAGATGGCTTCACGGATTTCGCCGTTTGGATATTGAAGGTCAAAAGTAAAATCCAAATCTGCATGATCAGTGTCAACAGCAATGCAATCTGCATAGTCGTCAGGAACTTGGGTACCCGTTAAAAGGCACTTTAAAATAGAAAGCGCTTCGATTAGCGAAGTCTTTCCTGATCCATTTTGACCATAAAGTCCGAGAATATCGGATTCAGTCCCATATGGAATAAACTGTCTACCGCAATTGAAGACTATCTCCCCATAAGAAACACTTTTAAAATTCTGCATAATAATCTTTTTGATTCTTACAGTAGGAAGATTTACCATGTGGCTTTCCATAAAAAAGTCTCTGATATCCATCGACATCACCTCTTTCTTAACAGGATAAATTATATATGGTCATTCGTTATTTGTCAATCTGAACTCGTAAATTTGAATTTTAAATTCAATTTTTGCTATTTAGTTTGTTTTCTATGTTCTGTTTTCTCTGTATTTATGATAGAATAAGTTTGGCAACGCTTGTTGTACTTCCTTTCATACGGAGGGGTAAAGGCGCGCCTGACAATCTGAGACAATCTCAATGGCAATCCGAGAAACACAAATTCATTTTTCGGAGGGAAGAGCCATGAGCGTAATGTGGAAGTACCTAGACAAGCGGTCCGCGGCAATTGCAGCCATCAAGGACTATGATTCGATGCAGTTCATCATCAGCAGCACGGGCGAAGAGGTGCGTAACGCCTACGACTACATGTCCGGTATCGGCGGGATGCGGCTAGACGGCATGCCACACACGCACAATCCCCACGCTGGTGAGGAGCGCATCATCAACGGCATTGAGGAGATCGACATTCTGAAGGAGCGGTACAGGCAGGCAGTGGAATACATGGAATGGTTCAAGCCGACCTAGGAGCAGGTATCCGAGGATGAGCGGTATTGCCTGGAAGCTTTCTACGGTGACGGCAACGCCTACGGCAGCAGCGCAGCAGCGCCGCAGCGTCCATCGCGGAATATTTCAGCATTGAGCAGTCCTCCGCCTACAAGCGCAAGAACCGTGCGCTGGATCACCTGACGGTGTTGCTGTTCGGGAAACCGTGATCTGAGTGTGCAGAAAACCCCTGAAACTCCGCAGTCCAGAGCTCAGGGGTCTTTTTCTGTATCAGGCGGTCAGCAGAAACTTTGTTGCTGATGCTATCATTTTTCGGCCGCCAGGCGTGAATACGCCGATTAGGGTTACGCCTCCCGCGGCGACCCAGCCCCAGTTTCGGGCCCACCATCGTGTCGCTGCACCTACATGTTTGTGTGGACTGCATGTTCATGACCCGGCGAGTGTTGTTTTCTTCCCGGATATCATAGTCAGCGTACACTTCTTTAATGAGCGCTACCTTGTTCTCCCAGCTCATGGTGTTGTGAGCCAGAATCCCGTCGATGATGCGTGTATGTCCGCTTTCATCGCTTAAGGAGAGAACCTGCCGCACCATCATTTCGGTATCGGTCGAGTTTTTCTGAGTGTTGTCGAGGGAGTCGGCAAGGGTTTCTGTGATGTCTTTGATGTCTTTACTTTCCATTCGGATTCCTCCATTCTAAAATTTGTTCTGTCCAGTCACCTGGCTCTGTCTCAGCTGTTACGCCGAGCTTCTCGTTTATCATTTTCTGTTTCAGCTGTTCGTGACAATATTTGCGAGCTGGGGCTTCCCACTCATCCAGCAGCGTTTTTGCGATTACGTCTGTGACCTGTGGCGAGGCTCCACCGGCTGTGGTCGCAGCGATTGTTGAAATAATGCCCAGCAAGTCGTTGTAATACTTCCCGAAGATCCGTCTGTCGTCCAGTGCAAGCATAATAACGCGCGGCAGCATCTTGTTCTCCGGGTGGCGCACCATCCATGCGTCGAGCAGGTGCCGGACTGCAACATACTGCGCAAGCGTAAGATGGGAGCCGTGTTTTTCGAGGGTGCTGATTGCCTGCCTGGACAGCCCCAGCATATTGCCAAGTTCAACGCCTTTCCAGCCCGCGATCTTTCGTATATCCGAAAGGCAGATGTCAAGGCGGTTAACCATAATGGCCTGGTCTGTAGTCACCGTGATCACCTCCAACACCAACGATTATAGCACTGCATATTTTACTTGTCAAGTACGCAGTACAATAAACGATTAGTCATGTCCAAAATCATCGAAGATGTTCCTTGCGATATGTGCTATCCTTAGATCGTGGAAAAGCGCAGGCGGGCATTGTAGATGTCTAAAATCAGCGAAGATTTCCATTGCGAAACGTGATATGCTTATACCGTGAAAGAGCGCCCCGAGGGAGTGCATCCCCTGGGGCCTTTGTTGTGCCCGGAGGTGACGGCGATGCCGTACAGAAAAGTCGGCGCACTGGAAGCCTGCTGGTACATGATCCGCTTCAAGCTGAAGGAGGCGCTGCACATGCCGCGAATGCCAGACCATCCCTGTGCCCATCCGGGTTGTCCCCGGCTGGTGCCGAGAGGCAGGAAGTACCGTCAAATCTATTCTGACGAACGAAAAATACAAAGGGTGCGCACTGCTGCAGAAGCGGTACACTGCGGATTACCTCACAAAGAAGACAGTCAGGAATGACGGTGCGGTTCCGCAGTACTACGTCGAGGATTGCCATGAGGCTACAAAGAGGCCGTAGGAAATGAAGCAATTCATTTATTATTATACGCAAAAAATAAATAATAATTCATCTGAGAAAATTTTGATATAAATAGAAAAAAACGAGATAACGATAAGCAAAAAAACAGTTAGTCGTGTTCAACTGTTTTCAAAACTGTTTTCAAACCCCGTTTTTTGGCCTCCAAAAATGACGAAAACCTCTGTTTTCACAGAGGTTTTCGATTGGTGCGGGAAACAGGACTTGAAATCGAGTCAAGGAGAAAATAGCATCAAATCCTGTATAATATCAATCAATAATATTACCGAAAAAGACAATTTCATATCACCATGATCAATACAAATTCACCCTGGTAGGGGTCATGGTGGGGGTCAAAACCAGGGAAACAGGATCTGGGATTGTTGCTGAGATATAGCTCTGCAAAGACTAAACCAATCGCGTAAGCGGGTGATTTGCTCCGCCGACCATATCCATCTGCAAAAGCCAAACAACCATTCATATTCACATCACTCAAAGACCTACACAACACATAAGGCATTCAAAAACTGGATGCCTTATTTTTATACCCTTTTTTAATCATCTTGTTTGAGCAAAGGAGCGCTACTATGGCTGTTATGAGAGTTGAAAGGAATAGCAATTACACAGTTATGGCTAATTATCATCTGCGAGATAAGCAGCTATCCTTAAAAGCAAAAGGTCTTCTTTCCGTTATGCTGTCACTGCCGGTCGAGTGGGACTATACCATGGCAGGGCTTGCTTTTATCAGCAAGGAGGGCATTGATGCCATCCGGGCTGCCATCAAGGAACTGGAGCAAACGGGGTACATCATCCGATCACGGCACAGAAATGAAGCAGGGCAGCTTGCAGATACTGAATATACCATCTATGAATCGCCGCAAAAGAAGGATGAGACATTGCTCGATGACCACAATGAGCCTGCATGCTCCACTCCCCCATCCCCTAGATCGGAAAAACCTATATTGGAAAACCCAACATTGGATCTTCCAACATTGGGTAAGCCTATATTGGAAAATCCAATGCAATTAAATAAAGAAGAAAGAAATAAAGACAAAAGAAAAAATGATTCATCAAATCCATATCCATCAAGTATCCATCCATCTATCTTTGAAGGGAAAGAATCTGTCGAATATGATTTAACCTGCCTGTCATCAGACCGATGCGCTTCTGAACAAAACGCAGTCCCTTTACCCGATCAGCAAGAACATCTGACAGAATCCCAACCGACCATAAGTACCGTTTTACAACGTCGGCCCACTTTCGATGATTTGGTTCATAAGATAAAAAAGCAGGTTGGTTATTGGGATCTGATCCATGAAAACAACAAAGACGAAATAGATAATATTCTTTCCATCATTGTCGAGATCATGTCAACAAAGTGCGAGTATTTCACCATTTCCGGGAAACAATACCCGTCTGAATTGGTACATCAACGATTTAGTCAGATCAATGCCAATACCATCGAATACGTTCTGGAGTGTCTTCACAAGTGCGGCAGCGACATACGCAATATCAAGCAGTATTTGGTTACCGCCTTATTCAACGCGCCGGCAACATATGACAGCTATTACAGCGCAGCGGTTCGCAGGGACTTTGAGTATTTGAGGCAATAGGAGAAAAGAAATGTACAAAAACAGTGAAAAATACTCAGATCCTACCGCTGGAGAAGCCTTAGCGCACATCTCATGCGAAGAACGCAAAAACAAGCGGCAAGCTGAATGGATTAGCATTGTTACATCTGGTAAAAGGCTTGTAATTCATGAGGATCAACCATATAGAATCAAACAAAATGATCATCCCACCCATCTAGCTTAGAGGGAAAGGCTTGTCAGGAATGTACCATACAACCAAATTCGTAGCGGAGGAATCATGATGAGATATATCCATGTTGAACATGTTTTCACTTCCACTTATGATCCATATCAGGAACTGGCTATCAGCGTGATTCGGCAAGCAGCTGATGATTATCGTTATCTCTCGCACCGTTTATCAACAGACCTGACTGCACTTGACCGAAAAAAGATCAAGGGTGAAATGAAGTCCATTAGACGTTTCTTCCTCGGCAAATGGTGTTCCATTCTCAGTGGCAGCGAACAAGGCGGCCCACTGATTCTCAATTTGCTTAATGCGGAGGTATTGGAGCATGATTGACGCTCGGGAGTATCTATCCTATTTCAAAATAGCTGAAGCAAGAATCGAATTGAAATTAAGGCAAATTCAATCCCTGCAAAACCGGCTGTACAGTATATCCGCAATCTCCTCCAGCGAACCAGTAAAGCAGACCCGCAATGTGGCGGTGATGGCGGACACCGTAGCCTTGATTATCGACATGCAGAAAGAGATCGATCTTCAAACAAGCGTAATTCTTGAGAAAAAGCACGAAGCCTATATACTGCTTGACAAAATCAAACCTGAAAGTGCAGCCATCCTGATGGATCGCTTCTTAGAAGGCAAAACAGTAATGAGCATCAGTCAAAACATGCAAGTGACCAAGAGGCAAACTCAGAGGAAGTTAAAAGACGCGATTGAGGAGTTTCAAGTTGTTTTGAATACGGTGTAGAGAAACTATGATTTAATCAAATGATATTTAAAGCTTAGTGTCGGAAACTGCTCCAGCGACAATTCCAAAGCTTTTTGTCTTAGTCAAATTTCCTGAAAATGTATTTTCAAGCATAATAAATCAATAAAGAGCGATAATATAATTGGCATAGTTTGATTATTGATTTATAATGTCTGTTGAAACAACGATTTTGAAGAAACACTTTGATTCAGATGAGTGTGATTCTTGCTCTGCTCAAGCAATGGAGAAGATCATATTGAACAAATATATATTCTTGTATCCAATCATTCATATATAGAGTTTGGGTTTATTCCAACTTAAACTATGTTTTGCTTGACAGTTTCTTTGGTTTGAGCTAAAATTTCTTTGGATTGAGGAGGGAAAATTCATGGATTTTGAACGTATAAAGAAACAAGCAAATGATATTCTACAAAACAAAATAGCAGAAGGTTCCAACGTTGAATATAAAGCCTCTGCAAATCAGCTGGATCGGATACTTAAAACTATATGTGCATATGGTAATAACTATTATGATAATGATCTTCAGTACATTTTCATTGGAGTGGAAGAATTAAATACAGAAGAAGAAAAGGCTATACCCAAACTTCCAATCATAGGTATTCCCCAAGCAAGAATAGAAAAAGATAAAAACACATTGAATTCTCTTCGTTCATTTCTTCATCCGAACGTTTCCTTTGAACTGATAACAAATGAATTTGACGGAAGACCATATATTCTGCTTGTTGTTTCCAGACAGACCGGCGGGCCATTTATGGTCAGTGAAAAAGCAGAGAAAGACAAGAAAATTAATTTGAAAGCCGGACGATATGTTCGAATTGAGGCAGAATCCAGGCTGGCCAGAGTTGATGAAGAATATGATCTTCTTCGCAAATTCGCCAACTTTCATTTCAGTTCCATTTCAAGCACTGACGCTACTCTTGATGATTTAAGCTGGGATCTGATGCGTGAGTACTTCACAGCCAGTAGTGATCGTTCCATATCGAACAGCATGGGAAAAGTCGAAATGAGTAAAGCGCTAAGGATACTCGATAAGAATGACCCCACAGAAAAAAAAGTCAAAAACTTTGGAGTTTTGATGTTTGCTGATCATCCGGATAAGTTTATTCCATATTCGTATGTTGAAATGATTATAGATATGTTTGGAACCAAGAGAAAAATGGAATCCAGATTATTCAGAGGACCTATCTGGAAACAATATCAATTAGTAATAGAATACATCAACGATCATTTCCTTAATACGCTAACACTCAGGGAAGATTCTGAAGCCAATAACAGAAGGTTATCTAATTATCCATTTACAGCGGTTGAAGAATTAGTCGCAAATGCACTTGTTCATAACAATTATGAAAACAGAAAACCTATTCAAATCTATATCTCAGAAAAACAAATTAATATAGTTAATTATAATAAGCCACTTCCCCCACTAAAGATCAGCGATTTAAATGACAGGTCTTATTTCAATGAAAGAGACACTGAAAACCCTGAGATCAGAGATATGTTTAAGCAATTGGGTATCATAGAGTCTTTTGGCACAGGAATTGGTGAAGCCAAGCAATCCATGGCCGAAAATGGATCTCCAGAACTCTATTATAGAACTTTTGAAGGCAATGAAAACGTAACATCCGTAATCATTCCTGTTAATGAAGAATACTATGAGATTAAAAATGGAGCGAAACCAAAGAAAGAACTTTGGATTCAAGATGAAACCAAAGTAATAAAAGAGAAAATTGTTCAATCATCATATTCGGAAAAAATAAAAACAAATCTCATCAGAATATATGATGGTTTGAGCACAGAAGTATTTGGCAATTCTCAGATAGTTCAGATTTTAGGATGCACAGAAGTTACCGCAACAGCGTATATTAAACGTCTTTTTGACGATTTACATATAATTATTCCGGTTGTTGGGAAAGGTAAAGGGAAATACAAGTTTACTATTTAGTGCACAATCAATAGTTTCAGTAGTCAACCGTGCTCACTGGGAGAATATAAGTATGGAATTCTCTGTCGTAGAAAAAGCAGCCCTTCAATTAATAAGAAATGACCTGCGTTTTGCTTATTCAACGATTCATATCCGTAATGGAAAAATTGATGGTAATTATACTGTAAACTTTCTTCCATATATGGGTTTGATTACTGATGGTATTGAAGATTGGATTAGTGCCTATAACAATACGCATAAAACAGTTCAAATTCCTTTAACTTTTACAGAGGAAGAACGAATATTCTATGAGCAAATGCGATCCGCTATAAAGATTTGGAATAATCCGTATGATGTAATTTATAACAAAATATATGATCTTTATAATAAAAGCAATAATTATTTTTCAAGTATTTTTGCCACAGTAAACTCCCATGGATACAATTCGTTATGAGCTTATCTCAGAACTGTATCAAGTTAGCAGGAGCATACACTTCTTTCAACCTCTTTAAGGATACAAGTGCCAAAGCATCAAACCATAGGTGTCCCTAATTAATTATCCTTTCTACATCTCTTCAATGTAATCTTTAAAAACTCCCATAATGAAATCCGCGCTAGCAGGCGTGTAATTTGGCGACTGCGCTAATACCGCAAAATCAAAATTACCATTGTATTGTACATCTTCAACTCGTGGAATAATCAGAAGCGGTACTTCCGGTTCCTTCAAGCTATTATCAATGAATCTCTGTTTTACATCTCTATTAGCATTATTTTTCGGGAATTCCTGCTTTATGCCAAGCAGCTGTATTGTGTTTCTAACAGGATTTCCTCCGGGCAACACGGTTTTTTCTTCAAAATTTTTCAACGTATTCAGTATATAATCGTTGCATTCTTTATTGGGATTTCCACAGTATGTAAGGGATGATATCATCCGATAAGCTATTGCGAATAAGAGATAATCCCCAATCCCCTCCCTCATCTCTTTTCCGTTAAAGTTATACACTGCATGATACGGTCGCTCCTCAACTGGATAATCTAGTAATTCCTTACATATATATACCCACGAAGCATAACCAAGTCCCAAATCGGCATGTGTATCGACATGTATCACTTCAAATGGGGTAATTAATTTTCCCGCAGATATTAGCTCCTGCCAAAAAAACAATGATTCATTATGCCCAACAACAATTCTTCCTGGTATCTTATGTGACTTTGAAAGGCCAAGATTAGACTCAAGGAAATTTCTTACTTCTGCCTCTGACCATACTTCATTTCCGTAGTCTTCTTCAGAGAGACGCTCTATAGAATCATCTGATCCTATGTGAATATCACAATTCAAAAAATAATCCATATCAATATCCAGAATTTTCATTCAACCACCCTCTTCAGAATTATTATTGTTAGTTGCCAAATCAATAAGACCAATGATGGTTAATCCATTTGAGCTTCAAAAGACATAGTAGCATTTCTTCCACCTGTTCTTCTTATCATTTCATCCATCCCTATGATAGATGTTTGATGTAAGGTTTTTTCTTTCAAACATATACTATAGTGAGATTATTCTGAGATTATATAACGAAAGAAACATTCAAAAGAACCCAAAGGAAAAAAATTAAAGGAATATATAGTATACAGCAGCCAGCTTATTATGGCTATTCTGCCTAAATATGAACAGTTATCATTAGAGCTTTTGTACATAACCAACACGCGTATCTTATCGAAAATTAGATTTTCATTTTCAATAGACGTCACTGGATGAGCAGTACAAATATCGGATTGGTTTTATGACTAAGAGGCTTTTGTATTCCGATTACATACAACATATTAACAAAAGCATGACACATATTTTTTCTGCTTCCGAGGAGGCTTTTCTCCATGAACTAATATATGAATAATAGAATTGTTATGTGGTCGCTCCTTATAGGGCGTCCTTTTTAAGATCACTTGCAGGAGATTTCGCTAAGGGGAGATGCGACTGCTGTCATTTTCCTTCGTTTAAGCGCGGACAATTCTCGCATAGTGTTGCGCATTCCTGCATTTCAAACAGATCTGGTGAGCGAGTAACTCCGGTATAAGGGATACCCTTTCTCTTGCATATTTCGATAATGGCCTTTCGCCTTACCGGAGGCATTCGATTTCCCAAGTAAACCTTTGTAATCGGGAAAAACTTCATTGTGTAACCACGTCCACCGTACTGCTGAGGTGGCAACAGCAGTCTCCACTCATTCTGATATGCCCAATCAATGCTCTTTCTGAGAGCACCATTTAAATACAAATCCCAAAGAGCAGATGAATTCCAATTCTTATCATAGGCATCTAAAAGCGCTTTTGTAACAGGACGTCGGCTTTTACAATAAACAACTGGCAGGATATTGTGTATAATATCTTCGTACTCATTATCAGCTGATACTGTATACTCCAGGCAAAACCCCTTATGCTCATTAGCATAACTTCCGCCCCACATAAGCTGAGATGTAGGCGTGGTCGTAAAGCATGCAACACGAAACTTTTGCTGTAAGCCTGTAGAGAATTCGTTGTATTCACGAATTATCGCTTTATGAACAGCAGTATCTAGCCGACCTTCTTTTTTTATTTCAATTTGCAAATTCAAAACGAAAGCGGTTATTCTTCCCTGCTCCAGTTCTCCCAATCCATTCATATCAAAAGCTGATTCCAATTTTCCAGTTGCCGCATATATATTGTTTAGGCGCTGGACGAGTGTGGTTCCAATTTCTTCTGTTGACATGTCTTGAGTGATATTACATTTACTCCACTTAGCATACTTTGAAAGACGAAAAGCCTCAAATTCCGGCCAGGGAACATAGATTTCAGAATCAAAAACATCATCAAAGTCTGTAGGACTGCTTAAAAACACTTCGTTTGAATTCAATGCTTCAATCGAATAGTTTCTTCGTTTTCCGTCCTCGCCTTCTTGCTCTTTGTCATTGTAATATTTATAGAATTTCAGCGGCAAGCTACAGAAAGAACGAGCAGCAAACTCACTAAATTTCATATTTTCAATTCTCTCCAAAAGCCAAGGCATTCCATATACAATGCAATAATCTCTAAAAAAATCGGGGCCAGCTTGGTGTAACTGCATAAGTAGTTCGTTCATATTATCCATTAACCTTGTCCTCCAATCTTCTCTCGTTGCATTTTTGATTAAAAGCTGTGCTTCTTCCGTTTCAATAAATGACCGGTAAATAAGATCATGCGGCAATAAGCATGATTGTTATATGGGGTCATTTGCAGAATCCTCACACTTCAGCATTCTCAATTTCCTCCAGTATCTTTTTTCATCTCGTCTTCTCTGCCGCGCCGCCGGGCATAGCGCATCATCTTTGCGGGTTCAATGTGATATGTCTCCACTACTTGTTTCAGCACTTCAGGGTATTCTGATTTGCTGTATGCTGATGAGATCAGTTTATCGCAATACATATCCACCAGCATTTTCTCCAGACAGATTTCATGCGGCGCAGTGGCAGATAAAGGCGCTTCGGAAATCATATCTGTTACAACAATGCAATCCTTTTCCCAGTACAGGGCATAGTCTGCTTTTTTCGGCTTATATAGCAAATGCTCATAGCCGAGTTCCTGGAGGAAACGGAAA
>OCTW011511008.1_pt1 | contig 16277 bp, 15 predicted proteins | sample 1539671 | NCBI WGS metagenome assembly OCTW01 (sample SAMN02144230, study PRJEB22623) | gut metagenome | biome: sheep rumen | host: Ovis aries | place: New Zealand
TAATAAATTGTATTTTAAAATTATATTTTCATGAAGTATTATATCTTGATTGTTATCTAAAAAAACTTTATATCTATTATTAGTCATTTTTTTATATTTTAATATTTTCATATTTTCCTCCAGTATAAAAAAACTTAATACTTATTCTTCAACATGTATTAAGTTTTCAGCTACTTCCTCTAAAGCTCTACCAATATTTTTTTTGTTTTTATATTCTTTTTCTGGCATTTGATAATGTTTTGTTTCTTTCATTTGATGTGATCTTTTAGCAATTACATATACTAATTGATACTTAGATGGAACAATATTTAAAACTTTATCTATTGATGGATACATCTTATCACACTCCCCATTTCAATAATATTATATTATTTTATATAAATCAATAAATTAGACAAAATTTTACATTTTGTCTAACTAATTATTTTATCTTAATTTCAGTATCATTTGAAAATATTTTTGAATATAACATCTTACCATGAGCATATGCAAAACATGATACTAGTTTTTCTGCGCCTACCTTATCAGTAATATTTTTTAGTAGTTCATCATTTTGAGATATACTTTCTTCTTTATTTGAATAACTTGTATTATAAGTTATAATTTTTGATATTAATAATTCATTTAAATTCTTACCATATTCATCACCATTAGAAGATTTTACTATAATACCAGAAACATAGCTATTAGTCTTTCTATCATATCTTTGTGATGTTAATTCAAATAAACTTTTATAAGTATTATACTCTTGATTTTTATCTGATTTGCCTAATATTAATTCATTATTGTTTTTATCGTAAGATATTTCATGATTTTCATCTGCTTCTACTATTTTTAATGTTTTTATTATTTCAGAAACATTATCAAAAGTATAATCACCAATATATCTATCATAAATACTTTTAATGACATTTAACATATCATACAAATTCTTTTTTTGTTCTTCTGACAAATTATTATTATCATTTATATAACTAAATAAATTTACATCAACAGAATATTCTTTTGCAGTTTTATATGATTCCATATTATCACCTATATTCATTATAACATAATTATTATTTTTTTTAAATAAAATGAAAAAAATTCCAATCGGAATTTTTTAGAATTTATTATATTGACAATTATCATTAATACTAGTACATACATCTTCTTCTGAACATGTATATTCAGGTACATAAGTATGTTTATATATATGATTATTTACTACTTTTGTATGAATTGGACATACATGTACTACTTCATGAATAAAATCCTTTTGTACACAGTTTACCATTGGAGCTTCATATACTGGATCTTCTGGACATTTTTGTTCACAAATTGTTGGACAACATTGATTATCTTTTTGACAAAACCCATAACCCTTATCAAAATTATTATTAAACATTTAAAAATCCTCCTTATCTATTACTAGAATATGAGGATTTATAATTTATGAATAGTTTATTTAACTAAACATTAATATTTTTTATTCTTTTATTAGTCCATTATTAGTTAATATGAATATTATCTATTTTTATATACTAAAAATAACAAAATTTGACAATAAATTAATAATTTGGTAATATTTACTTGTAGATTTGTAATTAGACCATTCGCGCTTATCTACCGTGAAACAGTAAAACTGTTAGGTTAATAATGAATTGAACCTTAGAATCTCTTCATGAATGGCAAAATATCACAGTAATTATTTTGTGGTAGTTTTTGCTGTTTATGAAAGGAGGTTCTTTTTTGTTTACCACATAAAATATTAAAAGGAGAGAATAATTATGAAATTATTTAAAGATGTCATAAGACAAAACAAATTTATTATAATATTTTATATATTTATAGGCATTATAATAAACTTTATAGATTTATATAGTGTAACTTATTATCAAAAAATATTAGATTCTTTTCAATATAAAACCTTAACTATTACTCCACTTATAATATATGGAATACTTTTAATAACATCTACAGTTCTTGGTTACATTGAAAACTATCCAGAACAAAAAGTAAAACATGGTTTATATTTTGATTTTAAACTTCAAGCATTAAAAAAGATGAAAACTATTGATTATTTAGAATATCAAAAAATAGGTACCGGAATACTTACACAAAAAGTTGAGGATGGAGCATCTGCATCAAGAGATATTTTAGTAGACTTTTGGCTTAAGATTTTTAGATGGCTTTTACCTACTGCTTTATTTAGTTTATTCTTTATTTATAATGTTAATAAAAAATTTGTATTATTTGTATTTATTGGTTATGTAATAGTAATAATTGTATCTAACATAATACTAAAAAAATTATATAAATTAAAAGAAAAAATATTAACTAATCAAGAGTATCTAAATAAACATTTAGTCAGAGGATTTATGGAACTCGTTGTATTTAGAACTAATAAAAAATATGATACTGAAATACAAGTTACAAAAAATGCGATTGAAAATGTCGTAAATGAAAGAGTTAAAATAAAACTAGTACATGAAATGTTCTTTACTATATTTGCTTTTTTAGTTGATATACTTAAGGTTGTAATTTTATTTTATGCAGTATTTAATTTAGATATATCAGTTGGATCTATTGTTACTGTAATTGCACTTCTTTATAAAGCATATGAACCAATTGCAATATTCAACGTAGAATACACATCTTATAAACTAAATAAAGTAACTGTTAATAAATACATAGAATTCTTAGATTTATTAGATGATAAAAATCTTGAAAATGGAAAAATGATAAAAAATATAGATGGTAATATTGAATTTAAAAATGTATCATTTACTTATAAAAATATAAATAAAGATATAATAAAAGATTTATCATTTAAGATAAATAAAAATACTAAAGTAGCATTAGTTGGTGAATCAGGTTCTGGTAAATCCACTATTCTAAAATTATTAATAGGTTTAATTAAAAATAATGAAGGACAAATATTAATTGATAACAATGACCTTTCATCAGTTAATCTAAATTCATTTTATAATCATGTTACTTATGTATCACAAGAAGCTCCAATTTTTGACGGAACATTAAAAGAAAATTTAGTATTTGATAAGAAAATTGATGATAAAAAAATAGTAGATGTATTAAAATTAGTATGTTTAGATGAATTTTATAAAAAATTAAACGATGGTCTTTACACAGAACTTGGTGAAAAAGGTATAAGAATGTCTGGTGGTGAAAGACAAAGAGTTGCACTTGCTAGATTATTCTTTGATGATTCTAAAATAATAATTCTTGATGAAGCAACTTCTGCGATGGATAATATAACTGAAAAAGAAGTTATAAACAATATAGTTAAAAGATTAAATAATAAGACTATAATAATAATTGCACATAGGCTTGAAACTATTAAAGATGTAGATGAAATATTTGTACTTAATAAAGGAATAATAGTTGAAAAAGGTTCTTATAATGAATTACTTAATAAAAATGGATATTTTACAAAATTATATAAATCTGCAAAATAAAAGTATTGGTTAACCAATACTTTTTTTAATATATTCCTAATCTATTAGAGATATTACGTGGAATGGAATTACTTTTTCCTTTAATTCTTTAATTGCTAAAAATAAGATATCATGCGTATCATCTATCATGATAGCCTTAGCATAACCTTTATTTATATGCTCCCTAACTGCATTAATTTTCAATATTTTTCTATTTTCTGATGTATCAGATATAACAATAATTTTATTTTCTTCTTTTATAAATGGCATATATTTTTTTAACCAAAGTTTTTTTTCATCAGCTTGATTTGGAAATATACACGAACTTAAAATATAAATATCTACACCTAATTCATCATTAATCTTTTTTATATTATTTATTGTTGTATTAATAGGTCTTTTATTTAAATATGTTCCCTTAACATTATTCGAAATATTTATGCCTTCTCCAAATCTGTAATCTGAAACTACACCGTCCATATCAACAAAAATTGCAATATTATTACCATTATCTGATATAATTTTTTTTAATTCATTAATAAAAAACATATTTGCGCCTACTTTCATTTACTAAAATGGTAGATTTAAATTACCACTTGAAAACATTTTCATCATTTTCTTACTTTCTTCAAATTGTTTTAGTAGTCTATTAACATCAGTAACTGTTCTCCCTGACCCTTTAGCTATTCTTTCTTTCCTGCTAGCTTTTATAATACTTGGATTTTTTCTTTCTTCCATTGTCATAGATAAAATTATAGCTTCTACCCTAGCAATATCCTTAGGATCAATATTTACATTATTTAATCCCATTTTTTTAGCCCCTGGGATCATTTTTAAGATGCCTTCAATCGAACCTATTTTTTTAATTTGTTTAAATTGTTTTAAGAAATCATCTAAATCATAATTACCTTTTTTCATTTTTTTGTAAGTAGCTTCTGCTTCATCTTCAGAAATTACATTTTCTACTTTTTCAACAAGTGTAAGTATATCACCCATTCCTAGAATTCTACTAACCATTCTTTCTGGATCAAATTCTTCAAGACCATCTAATTTTTCAGATGTACCAATAAATTTAATAGGTACACTAGTTAAATGTCTTGCAGTAAGTGCTACTCCACCTTTTGTATCTCCATCCATCTTAGTAAGAATAGTACCAGTAAGTGGAAGTTTATTATTAAATCCATTAATAACATTGATTGCATCTTGACCAATCATAGAATCTAATACTAATAATATTTCATTAGGTTTAAATTCATCATTTAATTTTGTAAGTTCTTCCATCAAATTATCATCTATATGAAGTCTACCCGCAGTATCTATTAATATATAATCTAAATTATTTTCTTTAGCATATACAAGAGCATCTCTTACTATTTCATTTGGATTCTTTTTTCCTTCTTCAAATACAGGTATATTTAAACTTTTACCTAATGTTTTAAGTTGTTCTATAGCGGCAGGTCTATATATATCACAAGCTACAAAAAGAGGTTTTTTATTATATTTTTTTCTAAGTAAATTACCAAGTTTACCAATTGTAGTAGTTTTACCTGAACCTTGTAAACCAACAAGCATTAATATATTTGGATTTTTACTTATTTCTATTGATACTTTATCACTGCCAAGTAAATTAAGTAATTCATCTTTTAATATTTTTAAAAACATTTCACTAGGTTTTAGACTTTTTCTAACTTCTTCACCTAATGCTTTTTCTTTAACAGAGTTTGTAAATTCTTTTACTACTTGATAGTTAACATCAGCTTCAAGTAATGCAAGTCTTACATCTCTTAATACTTCACTTATATTTTCTTCTGTAATTATTCCATAACCTTTAATCTTATGCATTGCAGATTCTAATCTGTCTGATAAACTTTCAAACATCATTATCACCTAACTTTCTATTATATTTAGTAATTTTTGTTTTAATTTTTCATCTTTTATATCATTGATTACATCTATTAATTTATTATTTTTAGATATTATATTTAATTTACTTTCATAATTTTCAAGTTTTTGTTTAGAACTTATTATTTGTTTATGCACAGCATTTCTACTTATATTTTTCTTTTCACTTATTTCTGCTAAACTTAAATTATTAAAATAATAATCTTCAAAATATTCTTTTTGAGAATCACTTAAAAGTTCTCCATAATAGTCATATAATACAATTAATTCATTTAATTCTTCCATAATTCACCTATAACATTTCACTAAAAAGCCCATATATATATTTTTCAATATCAAAACTTTTTAAATCATCTAAGCCTTCACCAAGTCCTATATATTTTACAGGAATATTAACTTCTTCTTTAATTGCAAGAACAATACCACCTTTTGCAGTACCATCAAGTTTAGTAAGTACGATACCTGTAATATTTGTTATTTCTTTAAATTGTTTTGCTTGAGAAATACCATTTTGTCCAGTAGTTGCATCTATTACAAGTAGAGTTTCATGAGGTGCACCTTCAATTATTTTTCCAATAACTCTATTTACTTTACTAAGTTCATTCATTAAATTAACTTTATTTTGAAGTCTACCTGCAGTATCTATTAAAACTACATCATAATCTTCATTTTTTGCTTTCTCAAGTGCAGTGTACATAACACTAGATGGATCAGCACCTTCATTAGTAGATACTATTGTTACTCCTACCTTATCAGCCCAAATAGAAAGTTGTTCTATAGCACCTGCTCTAAAAGTATCGCCCGCAACTAACATTACTTTTTTCCCTAAATCTTTTTCTTTTTTAGCAAGTTTTGCAATTGTAGTTGTTTTACCTACGCCATTTACTCCGACAAATAAAAGTACTGTTGGTCCATTATCATTATATTTAATTTTATCTGATAATACTTCTTCATTTACATATATAATGAATAATTCATCAACGATTAATTCTTTTAATGTTTCTGGATCAGATATTTTTTCTTTTTTTGCTCTTGTTACCAATCTATCCATAAAATTCATTACAGTATTAACGCCAATATCTGCCATTATAAGTATTTCTTCAAGTTCTTCAAAATATTCAGCATTTACTTTTGAATATTTCTTACTTAAGTTATTTAATTTATCTGATAATTCTTTTCTAGTTTTTTCAAATCCTTTATCATATAATTCTTTTTCTTTGTTATCTTTAAAAACATCTTTATCTTTATTTACAATTTTTTTTAGTTTGTCAAAAAATCCCATAATATCACCAAGAATATTATATCATTTTAAAAGCAAAAAAAAAAGAAAATAATTTTCTTTTTATGCAGACATTACATAACCGTATAATATTAATACAAACATTAATATTATAAATACTAAAATTAATGCATCAATCCAAACATTAAACATTGCATCATTACTTAATTTAAAACTTTCACTTTTTGATGCACTTTTTCTTGGAGCTGATTGCTTTACAGTATTTGCTTTTGGTGCAGTTTTAACTGGTGTTGCCTTACTAACAGTTGCTTTTTTAACTGCAGGTTTTGTTGTTGTTTTCTTAGGTGTTGCTTTTGTTGTAGTTGTTTTTTTAGTAGTTGATTTAGCTACTGTTTTTTTAGCAGGTGCCTTTTTAGCTGCAGGTTTTGTTGTTGTTTTCTTTGCTGTTGTACTTGTTTTTTTCTTAGTTTCTGCCATATTTTCACTCCCTCTTTATTATATTCAAATCTATTATATATTATTTTTAATTATTTTTCTATATTTTTATTAAAAAAAATTTTTTTATGTAAAGTTATAATTAATATATTTGTAAAACCAAATCTAATATAATCACATAACAACACATTTTTTAATAGTTTTAACAATATAAAAAAAGAGAATTATTTTCTCTTTTGTATATTATTTCTATCTAATAATTCATCTTTAAATTGACCTTCAATTTTATATGTCTTTATTAGATTTTCTAAACCTTTCTTTGTTAAATTTGTTTTACTTTCTTCTAACACTTCACGTACTTTTTTTAATGTATATACTTTTATACCCAATTTTTTTGCTTCTTTTTTATTACTATCTAATATTGATTCTTCTATTGCTTTTTTTGCTACTTTTCCAAGTAGTGTATCTTCTTTTGATGCTTTATATAATTCTTTTATTTCTTCATCTGTTGATGATTGTATACTACTTAATTCTTTATCTTCTACATTTTCCCAAAATTCTATATATTTTTCATCTTCTAATTTTTTATTAATACTTTTTGTTTTTTCTTCTTCGTTTTCTTCTTTTGTTTGACTTTCTTTTTCTATGTATTCATCATATTTTATTTCATGTTCTTCTTCAAATAAATTTAATTTTAATCTATATGAATCATATTTTATTTGCTCATCTTCAATTTGTTCTTTTATTTTATCTATTTCTTTTTCTATTTTTTCTTTTTTATCGTCTTTTACAACCATTAATTTTAGTTCTGCATCAATTAGTTTTTCTTTTAATTTCTTTTTATTTTCTTTTGTTTCTTTTAATGAATTAATTATGTCATCAAATGTATAATTATTATAGATATAATCTCTTATTTCTCTTTCATTAATATTTGTTTTTTCTTCTTTTGTTTCTTCAATAAATTCATCATATATATTTTCTTTTGGTTCTTCTTCATCATATATGTTTTCATTTATTTCTTCTTCATCTTCATCACTATATTCATCTCTCATTTTAGAGATAATTTCACTAATTTCAGAATTACCTACATTTGAATTTTCTTTTTTATTCTTATTACGTTTAAATAAATTTCTAAAGAAATTACCTATTTTACTATGTTTTCTTTCTATAACTGGTTCTATTTCAATATTCAATTCTTCTTCATCTGATTCAGTAGAATTTTTTAATTCATCCATTTCTTCTTCTAATAAAGTTGAATCTTCAATAATTACTGGATCTTCATCTTGACTTTCGATATATAATTCTTCATCTATTTCTTCACCTAAGAAATCATCTGGTTTTTCTTCTGATTCATTAACTAATTTACTAAAGAATTCTCTTACATTACCATGTTTTCTTTCTATAACTGGTTCTATTTCAATATTCAATTCTTCATCATCATTAATTAATTCTTCAGTTTCTGCTTCACTTAGATCTTCTTCAAATATATTATCTACTTTTTCATCTTCAAGTAATGTTTCATAATGTTTTTTTATAAATGATATATCATCTTTATTGCCTGTTAAATTAGATATTTTTTCAAAAAGATTAAGCTCATTTAATGCTTCATCTGGATTATTAGTTATATAATCATATAATTCATCTATTTTTTCTTTATCTTCCATATTTTTAAGTGTTTTAAACTCTTTAAATAATGCTCCATCTAATAATCTAGCTTCTTCACCTTCACCATTAGAAAGTGCTTTTTCAAATATAAAATCATCAATTTCTAAAATTTTATCTTCATAAGATAAATCTTTACTATTTTTCATCATAAATCCCCCTTGTTTTTAAAGACGCACATTATAATAACATACGTTTATTTTTTTGTCAAATTTCATAGAAATATTGCAAAATAATCAAAATAAGTGTATAATTTATATCGTTAATCTTATTAACTTTATTCTTGATGAAAGGAGGAAAAATGAAATTATTTGAAAATAATTTAGATACTAAGATTTTTGCTCTTGGCGGTCTTGGGGAAGTTGGTAAAAACATGTATTGTGTAATGCATGGTAATGAAATAGTTATTATTGATAGCGGTGTATTATTCCCTGAAGAAACTTTACTTGGTATTGATTATGTAATTCCTGATTATAGTTTTCTAAAGAAAAATGAAGATAAAATAAAAGGATTATTTATTACCCATGGTCATGAAGATCATATTGGTAGTATTGTATTTTTATTACAAACAGTCAATATTCCAAAGATATATGCACCTAACCAAGCAGCAAATCTTATTAAAAAGAAACTACTTGATAGAAATATGAAGTATGATAATATCGAAATATATAATGAGGATAGTAAATATCGCTTTAAAAATATTGAAGTAGAGTTTATTTCTAATACTCACTCAATTCCTGATAGTTTTTGTATAGTTGTTCATACGCCTAATGGAACAATTGTTGAAACTGGAGATTTTAAATTTGATTTCACTCCAATTGGACCTATGGCTAATCTTCAAAAAATGGCTAAAATGGGTGAAAAAGGGGTTACTTTATTAATGAGTGAAAGTACAAATGCTTTAAAACCAGGCATGTCACTATCAGAATCTAGAGTTGATGCTACTTTAAGTGATTTATTTCAAAAACCACTTGGTAGAATAATAATTGCTACTTTTGCATCAAATGTTTATAGATTAAAACACATTATTGAAACATGTAAAAGAAATAATAGAAAAGTTGCTATTTTTGGAAGAAGTATGGAAACTCAAATAGAAATTGCTTTGGAATGTGGATATATAACAGATAAAAATATATTTGTTACTCCAGAAGAAGCAAATAATTTGAAACCTGAAGAAGTATGTCTTCTTTGCACAGGATCTCAAGGAGAACCACTTGCTGCTTTATCTAGAATGGCAAATGGAACAGACAAAAAAATAAAATTAATGCCAACTGATACTGTTATTTTCTCTTCATCACCAATACCTGGTAATGCAGAAGCAGTTTCAGTAACACTTAATAAACTTGCATTAAAAGGAATAAAGACATATACTAATACATCTTTAAACGAAATACATTCATCTGGACATGGTAATCAAGAAGAATTAAAGTTAATGCTTAGATTAATGAAGCCAAAATATTTAATGCCAATTCATGGTGAATATAGAATGTTAAAAGCACATTCTGATTTAGGTATTGCATGTGATATTCCTAAAGAAAACATTTTTATAATGCAAAATGGTCAAATGTTATCAATGTTAAATGGAAATGTAAAAAGAGATAAAATTTTTCCATGTTATGATGTATATGTTGATGGTAATAGAATTGGTGACATTGGAACAGTTGTTATCAAAGATAGAAAAATTATGGCTAACGATGGTATATTAGTTGTAATATGCAATATAAATGCTAAAACAAAGCAATTACTTGGAAAAGTAAATATAACTACCAGAGGATTTGTTCTAGTCAATGAAAATGAAGAACTTCTAAAAGAAATCGAAGATAAATCATATAATGTTATAATTAATGAATTAAAAAAGAAAAAATTTAATTATTCTGATTTGAAAAATCAGATTATTAATGAAGTTAGCCCATTTATACTTGAAAAAACAGGTAGAAAACCTATCATACTTCCAGTAATTATGGATATAAAAAATAGCGATAATTAATCGCTATTTTTTTCTTCCTTTTTTTCAGGTTTTGGCAATGCTTCTTTTCTAGATAAATTTAGTTTACCCTTTTTATCATATCCTGTAGCTTTTACCATTACCTCATCACCTACAGAAAGTACATCTGATGGTTTTTCAACTCTTTCATGAGCAATTTGAGAAACATGTAAGAATCCTTCACAACCTTCCCAAAGTTCTACAAAGCAACCAAAATCATGTACATCTACAACTTTTCCTGTGTAAATCTTACCGATTTCTACTTCTCTTGCTACATTTTCAATCATACTTCTTGTTTTTTCAATTACATCTTTATCTGTGTGATATATAATTACTCTACCATCATCTTCTAAATCAACTTTAACTGCACCTATATCATTTACAGTATTAACATTACTTGCTTCAAGTATAATTTTAGTAATCATATCTCCGCCTTTACCAATAACATCTTTAATCTTATCTGGATTAATATAGAATGAAATTGTTTTAGGAGCATATTTACTAACTTCTTCTCTTGGTTTAGCAATTTGTTTTTCCATAACATCTAGAATTTCCATTCTAGCTTTTTTAGCTTGAGCAAGCGCTTCTTTTAATATTTGTTTAGTTATACCTTTTATTTTAATATCCATTTGAAGTGAACAAATACCTTTTCTTGTTCCACCTACTTTAAAGTCCATATCACCTAAATGATCTTCCATACCTTGAATATCAGTAAGTATTGTATAATCTTTTTCATCTTTTGAAGTTATAAGACCCATTGCAATACCCGCAACTGGAGCTTTAATAGGTACACCAGCAGCCATAAGTGATAGACATCCAGCACAAATAGTTGCTTGTGAACTACTACCATTAGATTCAAGTATTTCAGATACTACTCTAACTGTATATGGGAATTCATCTTCTGATGGCATTACCTGTTTTAAACATCTTTCACCTAAAGCACCATGTCCTATTTCCCTTCTACCAGGTGAACCATATCTACCAGTTTCACCAACAGAAAATTGTGGAAAGTTATAATGAAGCATAAAATGTTTTTCTGCTTCTAGGCTAAGTCCATCAAGTGCTTGATACTCATTTAATGCACCAAGTGTTGTAATAGCCATAGCTTGTGTTTCACCTCTAGTAAATACTGCAGAACCATGTGTTCTAGGTAAAACATCTATTTCTGTTGAAAGAGGTCTTATTTCATCCATTGCTCTTCCATCAGATCTAGTTTTTTCATTAACTGTAATACTTCTAAATATATCATATTCAATTGATTCAAGTACTAATTTTACTTTAGTAATTAACTCTGTTAATTCTTTATCATCTAAATTACTATTTTCATTTGTATATTTTTCAACTACTTCTTCTTTTACTTTATCAATTGCTTCATATTTAGCAAGTTTTTCTTTAATTCTCATTGCTGCATCCAATTTATCAGCTGCAAGTGAAGATACTTCCTCTCTTAATTCATCACTTATTTCTAAGTGTTCATATTCCATCTTCTCTTCGCCTATTTCAGCAATTATCTTTTCTTGAATTTCACATAATTCTTTAACAGCTTCATGCCCAAACATTAAAGCATCTAACATATCTTCTTCTGATACTTCTTTTGAACCAGCTTCAACCATGTTAATAGCATATTTAGTACCTGCGACTGTTAAATCTATATCACTTTCTTCAAGTTCACTTGGAGTTGGATTAATAATAAATTCTCCATTAACTCTTCCTACTTTAACACCTGCAATAGGGCCATCAAATGGTATTTTTGATATACATGTTGAAAGAGATGAACCAAACATAGCAGATAGTTCTGGAGAGTAATCAGGATCAACTGATAAAACTGTATTAACTACTTGTACTTCATTTCTAAAATCTTCTGGAAACATAGGTCTCATTGGTCTATCAATCATACGTGCAGCTAATGTTGCAGAATCTGTTGGTCTTCCTTCTCTTTTAATAAATCCACCTGGTATTTTACCTACTGAATATAATTTTTCTTGATATAAAACCATAAGTGGAAAGAAATCACTAAGTATATTAGCATTCTTTGAAACTACTACTGTTGATAATATTACTGTATCTCCATATCTTACTAAAATAGAACCATGAGCTTGCTTTGCATACTCACCATGTTCTATAATTAATTTTCTTCCTCTAAAATCAAATTCATAAACTTTTTTACTCATAATTTTCTCCTCTAAATCATATTATAACATTATTTTAAAAAAAATAATATAAAAAAAGCACATGTGTGCTTATTTTCTTAATCCAAGTTTTTCAATTAAAGTTCTATATCTATTGATATCTGTTTTCTTTAAATATTCAAGTAAGTTACGTCTTTTACCTACTTTCATAAGTAAACCTTTTTTTGAATGGAAATCATGAATATTAACTTTTAAATGTTCAGTTAATATTTTAATTTCTTCAGTTAAAATAGCTATTTGTACTTCTGGAGAACCTGTATCACCTTCATGAGTAGCATAGTTTTTAACTATATTTTGTTTTACTTCCTTTTTTAACATTTTTATTCCTCCTAACTAAATATTTGCCTTAAACCTAGTATACGGTTCGGAGAATCCATAAACCACGTAAAAGGTACCAGCATTAATAATATACATTATTTTTTTAATAAAATCAAGCATTTTTATTTGGTTTTAATATTTTTTTTACAACATTTAATTCATATTCGTCATTATAATTTTTTCTAGTATATAATACTGAATTTGATTCTTCATCATATTTTTTTCTACACCTAATTTTTTTATAATTCTATCTATTGTAATATTATTTAGATCATCACAATAATTATCTAATTCTTCTTCAAATTCACTATTAGATTTTTCTCTATTAAAAAGAATTATATTTTTAAATTTTTTTAGTTTATTATTATATACTATTTTTTATAAAAAGTAAGAAAAATAGCTATAATACAATAGCTATCATGTTATTAGAACCTTTATTAACAACTTTGCATAGAGTATTTTGAAGTTTAAATCTTAAATTATCTGGCATTAAAGAAAGCTTTGCTTGTATACCCTCTTGAACTATAGAATCTAAACTTCTTCCAAATATTTCACTTTTCCATATGTTATCAGCATCTTCTTCCTGATTTTTAGTAAGATTATTAATTAACTCTTTAGACTGAAGTTCAGAGCCTATTATAGGTTCAAAAGTACTTTCAACATCTACTCTAATCATATGTATTGATGGAGCGACTGCCTTTAATTTAACACCAAATCTACCACCTTGTTTAACTATTTCTGGTTTTTCAAGTTTCATATCTTTTAATGTTGGCACCGCTATACCATAACCAGTAGATTTGACCATTTTAAGTGCATTTTTATATTGTTCAAATTCTTCTTTTGTATCATTATATTCTTGAAATATTGATAAAAGTGCCGATCTACTATTTATACTAGTACCTATTATTTCTTTTAATACATCATCGTATAAATTATTTGGAGCGCTTAAAGTTATTGTTACTTCACCTGTTGATGGTTCTATATTAGAAATATATGATTTTTCTATTTGATCACAATTAGTAAAATGATTATTTATTGAATCTATATCTCTTAATTTATCAACATCAGTAACACAATTTCTTATTTGATCAATATATACTTTTTTAATTGGATGTGTTGGTTTAAGAGTTGCTATCCAATCTGGAATATCCACTTTTATGTTAAGTACTGGAAATTCATATAATGATTCTTTTAATATATTATAAACATCTTTTTCATTCATTGTTTCAACACTAATTGGTATTACAGGTACATTATGTTCTTTTTTTAATTTATCAGCAAGTCTTTCTGTTTCTGGTAAACTTGGATGTGCAGAATTTAATATTACTATAAATGGTTTACCTATTTCTTTAAGTTCTGATATAACTAAATTTTCTGCATCCAAATAATTACTCCTTGGTATATCTCCAAAACTTCCATCTGTAGTAATAACAATGCCTATTGTAGAATGATCTCTTATAACTTTTTCAGTTCCAATTTCAGCTGCTTCAACAAAAGGAATATCTTCATCATACCAAGGTGTTTTAACCATTCTTGGATTTCCTTCTTCATCTTCATATCCTTTTGCAGCAGGAACTACATATCCTACACAATCTACAAGTCTAATATTTGATGTAAAATCATCTACTTTTATTTTTGCAGCTGTACTAGGTACAAACTTCGGTTCAATAGTCATAATTGTTTTACCCTGCGCTGTTTGTGGTATTTCATCCAAACATCTTTTTCTTTCATACTCATCTTCTATATTAGGAACAACTAAATTTTCAATAAATTTCTTAATAAAAGTGGATTTACCTGTTCTAACCGCTCCTACAATACCTAAGTAAATATCTCCACCTGTTCTTTCTGATATACTCTTTATAATATCTATCTTTTCCATTTAATCCCTACTTTCTTTATTAAACTATATGAAAAAGAAAAAAAGTTATTACAAAATATAATAACTTTTATATCATTTTATCTATATTATCTGGAACTTTATCATTAACAATCGCACTTATAATTTTATCTTCTTGCTCTTTTGAAACATCCTTTCCAGTCATTTTACTAAGTTCTTTAATAACATCTCTAATAGAATCAGGATTTTTCATATTATCTCCTTGAAGTTTTTGTGCTAAAGATACGATTGTAGACTTTTTTACATTAGTTTTATTTTCAACTTTTTTAAAAAAACTATCACTTAAGTTCATTTAAACACCTCTAGTCTAATATATGAAATATTAAACTTTTGGTTACTCTTCACCTTTACTTTTAAAATTAATAACTATTGGTGTCCCCTCAAAATCAAAATTTTCTCTTATTTTATTTTCTAAGTATCTTTCGTAAGAAAAATGTACAAGCCCTTTTGAATTAACATTTAATTTAAATGTTGGTGGAGCCACTGATGTTTGACTACTAAAATATATTTTTAATCTTTTACCTTTATATGAAGGTGCTGGATTTAATGCATATGCATCATTAATAACATTATTAAGAATACTAGTAGGTATTTGTTTTCTTGAATTATTATATACTTTTATTATTTCAGGCATTAATGTATGTAATCTCTTTTTAGTAAGTGCACTTAAGTATACTATTGGAACATAACTCAAAAATTGAAATTCCGCTCTCATTTTAGTTGTATATGACTTAATATCATTTTTATCTTCAACAGTATCCCATTTATTAACTACTAATACCATTGGTTTACCTGCTTCTAGAGCATATGCAGCTATATGCTTATCATGTTCAATAATACCTTCTTCAGCATTAATAACGATAACACATACATCACTTCTCTCAATAGCTTTCATAGCTCTTAGTAAACTATATTTTTCTACTGTTTCATATATTTTACCTTTTTTTCTCATACCTGCAGTATCTATAACAACATAATCCTTATGTTCATATTTAAATATAGTATCTATTGCATCTCTTGTTGTTCCTGCTTCACTACTAACTATAACTCTATCTTCATTTAAAATAGCATTTGTTAGAGAACTTTTACCTACATTAGGTCTTCCTATTAAACAAAATTTAATCATACTATTTTCTATTTCATCTTCTTCGTATTTAGGAAAATCTTTAACAATTTCATTCATTAAATTTTCAATATTAACACCATGTTCTGC